>Ga0315912_10001084_pt1 | contig 36523 bp, 30 predicted proteins | sample VfabasoilMG_FD_204469 | JGI IMG/M metagenome (GOLD analysis project Ga0315912, IMG submission 204469) | Garden soil microbial communities collected in Santa Monica, California, United States - V. faba soil | ecosystem: Environmental > Terrestrial > Soil > Garden | place: USA: California... | reverse complement strand
CCACATGGACTTGCTGAACTCCAGTTCGTTCAGGCGAGGAAAATATAGGATAGAACCAATCAAAGATCTATCCCGTTCCGAAGCAATGCCAACCTCAGCTTGTACCCCCTGGCTTATCCATATCACTGACCGATATTGGGCAGAATATTGACTACTCCAGCCTACCAATTCCGGGTGACCAAAAAGACCCTTGGCGTCCGCTATCGTTTTGGGAATCTCTGCCAGGTTTAACTCTCTAAGAACACCAAGTTGTATCCCCACCACTTTCCCTTCGACGAGCCAGAAATTAGGGTAACCTGGACTTGAATAGTGATAGACGCACGCTGAGGGCTCGGCATTCGTTTGGGGCCACGCAAAGGTGGTTTGCGGCTCACCTAACTTGGTGAGTAGGTCTTGATAAGTTGAAACATTAACTGTAATCCCAAGCCATGCCCAGCCGGGTGTTCCCGGAACAATCAGCTCTTCATTTGGCATTTCACAAATGGTGGAGGTCGCCCATGCAGAATTTTGGCTTGGTTGTGCGCTGGCGCAAGCGGTTAAGGCAACAAAAACAAAGCAAGAAAGAACGGATATAGTGCTTTTCATTTCCTACGGATTTCTATAGATTCTTAAGCGATGAGAAGCGGCCCAACATTTTTTAGGCGACCTATACAACGATATTTAAATTGGACAAGAAAACCCCAGAATTAATGTTAGATTTTATTCAGAAATCGGCGGATGTGAAAGCATGACTAAATACCTATTCGTTCGTTTTCACCCTCCATTGAGACGCGTGAGTCATTAAATGCACTTTGGCCTAGACGCTAGCCGGGTCACGGTGGCCCAGCGCACCGGCACCGAACGCTACGCGCTGGAGCTGATCCGCGCGTTGTTGGCGCTCAATGCGCCGCATCACTTCACGCTCTATTTCCGTGATGCGCCCGCGCCCCACTTGTTGCCCGCGTCTCCTCAGCGTGTTGATCGGGTCATCCCCTTTCCGCGCTTGTGGACTCATGTACGGCTGTCGTTTGAACTCCTCACGTCACCCCGTCCAGCGACGCTTTTCATTCCCGCGCATGTTTTGCCGCTCGTGCATCCATTACCAACTGTTGTCACCGTCCACGATCTCGGCTATCGCCATTTTCCCGACGCGCATCCCCTGACCCAACGGCTCTATCTTGATCTTTCGACGCGCTTTGCCGTGCGCCAGGCCACGCACCTCATCGCCGACTCAGAAGCCACCCAGCGCGATCTCCAGCGGCTCTATCACGCGCCAATGGATAAGATCACGGTGGTTTATCCGGGGCGCGATGAGGCCTTGCGGCGGGTTGACCCAGCACCGGTGCGCGCTAAATATCAATTACCAGACGCCTATCTCCTACATGTTGGCACCCTCCAGCCGCGCAAAAACCTCCTGCGCCTCATCGAGGCCTTCGCTCAGCTTCCCCCGCCAATCACCCTCGTCCTCGCTGGGCGGCCGGGTTGGCTCGCCGCGCCCATCCTCGCCGCCGCGCGCCAGCACCCACGCATCCGCCTGCTCGACTATGTGCCAGAGGCTGATCTGGCGGGTCTCTATTCTGGCGCGCATGCCTTTGTCTTCCCTTCGCTCTATGAAGGCTTTGGTTTTCCAGTGTTGGAGGCGATGGCATGCGGCACACCCGTCGTGTGCGCGAACACGGCCTCCCTCCCCGAACTGGTGGGCGAAGCGGCGCTGTTGGTTGACCCACTGGATACCGCTGGGCTTACCGCCGCCCTCGAACGCGTGCTAAACGACGCCGACCTCCGCGCCACGCTGGTTGAGAAAGGCTATCGGCAAATTCAAAACTTTACTTGGGCCAAGACGGCGCGTGAGACACTGCGCGTGCTGGAAGGTGTGGCGCGCTAAATGCCAACGTGTGTGCGGTTGTTGGGCGTTCCGATTCATGCCGTCACGATGGCTGAGACGCTGACGTGGATTGAAGCGGCAGTGAACGCGCGCGCGCCGCGCCAAATTTGCACGGCGAACCCGGAGTTCCTCGTCACAGCGCAACACGACTCAGAATTTCACACGGTGCTGAATCACGCTGATCTCGTCCTGCCCGATGGCATTGGCCTGCTCTTCGCCGCGCGCTGGCGGGGCGAACATTTACCCGAACGAGTGGCGGGGTCAGATTTAATTTATCGGCTGGCGGAGTTGGCGGTGCGACAGCATTGGCGCCTCTACCTGCTAGGTGCGGCGGAGGGGGTGGCCGAACGCACGGCGCAAGTTTTGCAACAGCGCTATCCGGGGCTGACTATTGCTGGGACTTACGCCGGGAGTCCGCGCGTGGCGGATGAAGAAGCGATCATTGCCCGCATTTGCGCCAGCCCGCCTGATGTTTTGTTGGTGGCTTATGGCGCTCCGGCTCAAGATAAGTGGATCGCGCGCAACGTAGAGCGGTTGAATGTCCCGGTGAGTATGGGGGTAGGGGGCAGTTTTGATTTCGTGGCAGGCGTGGTGCGGCGTGCGCCGCTGTGGGCACAACGGCTTAATTTGGAGTGGTTATATCGGCTGTGGCAACAACCCTGGCGCGTGCGGCGGATTTTTAACGCGACAGTGGTGTTTATATGGCAGGTTTGGCGCGAGAGACAAAAAAACCGCCGCCGCTGACTTCGATCATGCGATCAAAAGCAGCGGCGGCTTCATTGCCACGTCCCCGGCGGGGCTAGTACAGGGTTCAAAAATATTTGCCCCCCTCCCCTATCGCCTCCCTTACTATCCCGCCATCATTAACCCGCCTATAACATATATATACAGGACTTTACCATCAGATGAAAGGATAGTTTGTAGCATTTGATGTAGTTGTTTGTACTAATATTGGTTCATTTGTTTGCGTAAACAACCATGTTGTAGTAACATAACATTATATGAAGCAGAAAGCAAGCATTAAAATCGCGGTCTTCGATGACGATCCGAAGGTCTTAGAAAACTATCTTGGGCCATTGCGGAAAGACCCCTCTTTCATGATCGTAGGCTTGGCCCAAGATAGTGAGGCCATGTATCACTTGATCCACAAAACCACGCCCGATATGGCCCTGCTTGATATCACCGCGCCGGAGAGCGCAACGAATGAGGCCCCGTACTCATTCGTGTGGGTCATCTCCGATTTGCTCCAACGCTATCCCCATCTCAAAATCCTAATCCTCACCATGCACGCTGATCTGCCACTTGTGAGCACGGTGATGCGCTCTGGCGCACATGGCTATCTGCTTAAAGGCGATCTCGCCGCGGCGCGTGATTTGCCCAATATCTTGCGCGGCGTGATGCGGGGCGACACCTATCTGAGCGCCGACTTGCGCCAACCCTGGCAACCGCAAAACCTCGCCCTGGCTCAACGCCTCACTCGTCGCCAGTTGGCGGTCTTATCCATGTGTGCGGCACATCCCAATGAACGCACGGCACAACTCGCGGAACGGTTAAACATATCAGGGCAGACCTTTCGCAATCATCTCGCCGCCAGTTATGAGCGTTTGGGGGTGGTCAACAAAACGGGGGCGTTGATCAAAGCCCGCGAGCTTGGACTGATTACGCCCCTCCTCACGCCTCACGTTCAGCCCACTCCCCCCCAAATCTTTCAACCTTCGGTCTTGGCACCCGATCAACTGCGCGTGTTATATCGGGCTGAGTTGGAACATGTGGAACACGAGCGACAACACTGGGCGAGCACGTTCCATGCCTTATTAAATAAAGTGGGGCTGATCAAAATTAGCCTTGGGGACGATCCCCCACCGGCAATCGCCGAAACTTATCAGGCCATTGTGTCCGAAATGCGTCGGGCCAATTTGCGCTTGAACCCGTTGTCATTACACAGCGGCTTATCCCCCGCGCTAAAAACCCTTGCCCAAACGTTGCGTGAACAGGGCGCAGCCGAGGTGGATTTAGAAGTTGCTAACAGCCTAGAGCGTTACCCGGCGGATGTCGAACGACACTTATTTCGCATCGCGCAACTCGTTGGGGAAAACGCGGTGCGCCACGCGTGCGCTGGGCGGATCGTCATCCATGGCGAATTAGCGCCGGGGAAAGTGCAATTGCAGATCGAGGATGATGGGTTGGGGTTTGAAATGGAACGCGAGGTAACCGTCATGCGCCTGATTGAGCGCGGTCAATTGGGGCTGGCCGCAATGTACAAACACGCGCTCGTTTGCCAGGCGCGCTTGCGGCTCACCTCGCGCGTTGGGCAGGGCACGACCGCTGAGATCGTTTGGCCCACCCCACCTTAGGGCTCGACCTTGTCGGCCGCGCGGAGCAAATGAGGGGCAACTATTCGCCAATCGGCGGCGTAAAATTCTAAATACTCGGCGACATGTGCCGACCAGTATTTTTCGCTGTGCCCGCCCGGTTGGGTGACAAAGGTGTGATCTACTTTAAACCACGTCAACACCTGATCAAACCAATAGGAACTCTTTTGTTGCGCGTCGTCGTCGCCGAGGTCAAAGTAAATCGCTGGGATGTGCTCTGGGGGTAGATGGTGCGTCCAGTCTAAAATTTCTTTCTCATCGTTATAAAAAATCGCTAAGCTATGTGCGCCGATGCGGCTGAATAATTCCGGATGATGCAACCCGATATGCACCGCCCAGCCTGCGCCGCGCGACAGGCCACCAATCGCGCGATACCTGCGGTCGGCCAAGGTCTGAAAGGTTTGGTCAATGTAGGGTTGTAACTCTTTGACCAAGGCTGTTTCAAACCGGGGGTCTTTCTTTTCGCGGGGCATCACCACGATCAACGGCGCAATCTGTCCAGCGGCGATTAGTTTATCTGCCGTTGTTGGCACTCCTAGACGACCCCACTGCGTCTCGGTAAAGCCTAACCCATGTAAGAGATACAACACGGGATATTGGCGCGGATAGACTCCATAACATGGCGGCAGGTAAACCTGCATGTCAATCGCATAGCCCAAAGTCCTTGAGGCCAACGAGGTTTGTGTGACAGTACCTGTTGTAGTAAGGCAGGGGGAATTAGCCACACTCACCGGTAAGGGAACCGGCGAGGCCGTTGGCACAAATGTGGCAGTGGGGGCAGGGGGCGGGGCGAGCGTAGGCCGCACTACCGTTGCGCTAGGGAGCGCTGTTACTTCACTCGCCGCGTGCACCACACTTTGCGCCCGGGCAGGTTCGGCGGAGGGTGCGCTACAGGCCGCTAGCCCGATGAGACTCAAGATCAATAACCAACAATAACGCATAGTTTCACCAACAAAAAACCCGCCCGAAGGCGGTAAAGATGTTTCTGAGGGCAAGTCTAGTCGGGCAGCCGCGAATGGTCAAGGGCTTATATAATGCGTGAGCGGAGGGATGATCAGTCTCCCCGCTCCGGATTTTCAAGGCGGTTACTTTCAGAAGGAGTCAACGATGTTTTCTAACGAGCCTCATCAGCACAGCCAACTTTACATGCAATATATGCACTCAGCCGAATGGCACGCGCTCCGCGCCCAAATGATCCAACATGCTGTGTATCGGTGTCAGGTCTGCAACGATCATCATCCCCATCTGACGGTGCATCATCGGACTTATGAGCGTTTGGGTCACGAAGCGCCAGAAGATTTATTAGTGTTGTGTCCGAACTGTCACAAGTTGTATGAAGACCATAAGCGTCTGCCTCATCTGCCCCCATTGGCGAGTCCCCCCACAGTTGCCTCCCAAACCGAGAGAGAGCTACCTCCCTCCGTGTCTGAGGCCCCTCAATGGTTGCCCTCGAGTTGGGTGCTATTTATTTTAAGCACATTATTGTGGGGAGCGATTGCTTGGTACGCGTTTCAGGGTGCGTGCTAAATAAAACCGGCAGGCCCTCACTCGCTCGGGCGTCGAACTCGCCAAGTGCGCAACGCGGCGAGGTGGGTGGGGTGCAACGTGGCAGGGAAAACTGCTAATAACACCACAGGCACAGAGAAGGCTTGGAGTAAAAAAACTCCTGACGTAGTCTACGTCAGGAGTTTTTTTCATTGAGTCTGAGCCGGCCGGTCTAATGCTCACCCAAATATGTCTTCCGCACTTCTTCGTCATCACGCAATTTAACGGCGGGGCCTTGCAACCGAATTTGCCCAGTCTGCAATACATAGCCGCGATGGGAGATTGAGAGCGCCATACGCGCGTTCTGCTCAACGAGCAAGATCGTCGTGCCTTGCTTGTTGAGCGTGCCGATGATCTCAAAAATTTGCTCGACTAAGATCGGCGCGAGGCCCATGGACGGCTCATCAAGCAATAGCACGCGCGGGTTCGCCATCAGTGCGCGCCCGATGGCGAGCATTTGTTGTTCACCGCCGGAAAGCGTACCGCCGTTTTGCGAGGTGCGTTCTTTGAGCCGGGGGAAAGTGACAAAGACCCGCTCCAGATCGCGCTGGATGCCATCTTTGTCGTTGCGGGTGAACGCGCCCATCTCCAGATTTTCCAGCACGGTCATGCGTGGGAAGATCAAGCGGCCTTCGGGCGACTGCGACAACCCTTTGGACGTGATGAGGTGCGCCGGGACGCTGGTGAGCTCTTCGCCATTGAGTTTGACCGAACCACTGCGCGGGCGGATAAGCCCCTGAATGGTGCGGAGCGTAGTGGTCTTGCCCGCGCCGTTTGAGCCGATCAGACACACGATTTCGCCTTCGTCCACTTTCAGCGAAATGCCCTTGAGCGCGTGGATGTTGCCGTAGTAGGTATGAACGTCTTTGAGTTCGAGCATAGTCTTTAGGAGTCAGGAGTCAGAATTCAGAAATCAGAAGCCTCCTTCTGACTCCTGACTCCTGACTCCTGAATTCTGCTTACTTCCCAGTCGCCGCCGTTCCCTTGCCGAGATAGGCTTCGATCACTTGCGGGTTCTTTTGCACTTCGGCGGGCGGGCCTTCGGCGATCTTCTCACCATGGTCAAACACCGTCACCCGATCCGAAATGCCCATCACCACCCGCATATCGTGTTCGATGAGCAGGATGGTCAAACCGCGTTCGGCGCGCAAACGGCGGATGAAGGCGGTGAGGTCGGCGGTTTCGGTCGGGTTCATTCCAGCCGTAGGCTCATCGAGCAAGAGCAGTTTGGGATTGGTCGCCAACGCGCGCGCAATTTCGAGACGCCGTTGTAACCCATACGGCAAATTTTTGGCGACGGTGGCGGCGTGTTTCCGTCCCAACCCCACAAAGTCCAACAATTCCAAAGCGCGGTCGCGGGCTTCGGCTTCTTCGGTGATGACACTCGGATGTAAGGTGACCGCACCACCGAGGGTATCAATGAGCGTAGACAGCGCCATCAACCCCACCAGCGTCCCAATCAGGCCGAGAATAACCATCGTATACGCCATCGGGATGGCGAACGAAGCGTCTTGGTTGATCAGGTACAACGGGACTGAGCCGAGTAATACTGTAAAACTGACGGCGAGTAACGCGCTCTTTTGCCAAGTGGGCCATTGAGCGATGGGGGTCGTGGCGAGCAAACCGGACTTCATCCGCACTTGCGCACCGACCAACACATTTTCGAGCGCGGTCATGTTGCCAAACAAGCGAATGTTTTGGAAGGTACGTGCGATCCCCAACGCCGTGATGTCATGCGGTTTGAGCCCCACCACGCTGTGCCCATCAAAAGTGAGCGTGCCACTGGTGGGCTTGTACAACCCAGTGATGTCGTTAAAGAAGGTCGTCTTGCCCGCACCGTTGGGGCCGATTAGGCCAGCGATCATGCCCTGTTCGATTACAAAATCCACTTTGTTCACGGCGGTTAGACCGCCAAAGACCTGCGAGACTTGCTTGGCTTCGAGGAGAGTAGGCATAGGCGTATTAGAGAGGGCTAGGCGGCCACTTCGGTGTGACTTTCTGCTTCGTGCAGTTCGGCTTTGAGTTGGGCGCTGGGGATGAGCCCTTCGGGGCGCACAATCATCATCACGACCAGCACGATACCAAACAAGGCAAAGCGCATTTGCGACGGGTCAAGGCTGGTGGTCAAGAAGATGCGGAGCGAAGGGTTGGTGACGTTCGGCACGATCATATTATTGATGATGCCTTTGGTGACGGCCGCCAATTGCGGCAAGAGCAACAGGTCATTGCCGATGATCAAGATGCCGCCTACCACTACGCCCACCATATTGCCCAAGCCACCGAGGATGACCATGCACAAGATCGTCACCGACACGCTGAAATCGAACACGCCGGGGAAGATAGCCGAGATATACGAGCCATAGAACGCGCCCGCAAAACCAGAGAAGGTCGCGCCCATCGCAAACGCCATGAGCTTGGTCTTCACCGGGTCAATCCCCATTTGCGAAGCGGCGAGTTCGTCTTCGCGGATCGCCATCCACGCCCGGCCAATGCGCGAGTCGCGCATCCGGCGAATGAAGAAGATGGAGAAGGCGATCAACACCAGCACGAGGAAATACCACGGGAGATAGTTCGCGCCAAATAAATTTTCGGGCGCGAAGGGGATCATGGGCCGCCCGATGGGGTTGATACCGCGTTCACCCGCCGTCAGATCGAGCGGGCCGTTGCAGGCGTATAAACAGAATTGGCGGGCCTCGGTGGGCAAACACCCCACCAAACACAGGCTCGTCAGTGGTTCGCGCAAGGTGATAGCGGTCAGGTTGCGGAACAGCACCGGCACGATCTCGCCAAAGCCCAACGTCACCAACGCCAAATAATCGCCGCGCAGAGGGAGCGTGGGCGCGCCTAAGACCACGCCTGCCACCGCCGCCGAAGCCGCCGCGACCCAAATGATGAGCCAGAAATTCCAGTGGACATCTATTTGCGGCGAACTCAGCAGACCAGTGGTGTACGCGCCAATGGCGAAGAAGGCGGCGTAACCCAAGTCGAGCAACCCAGCATAGCCCACCACAATGTTCAGGCCAAGCGCCAGCAGGCTGAAGATCATGATCTTGATGATGGCAAACAGCCAGTTCATGTTCATCGTTTGCTCAAAGAAGGGCAAGATGATGAGGAAAGCGATCAGCCCCAACATGTACTGTTGCGTGCGCACGCGTTCGGGCAACCCCATACGCGAGGCGGTAAATTGCGCCACCCCCACACCAACCGCTAGCCCGATGACGGCGTTGATGATCAGCACCAGCCCGCTATCTAATATCACTTGTCCGGGGCGCGCTCCGACAGGCAACCAATCAAAGTTGAGAAAATAATTGGAGATAATAGACTCGCCTATCAGGGGGCGAATGACCAACTGATGCAAGACACCGCCGAGGACGGTGACGGCGCTCGCCACCGCGGCCGGTTGCAGGGCTTCGCGCCCTAGTTCACCGGGCGTACGTTTGGACGAGTGTTGTGCGTAATTGATGCCCACCAGCGCGCCGACGATGGCGCATAACAAGATCACCGACCAGCCACCAAACAAGATGGTGACGACGAAGCCGATGATACTAATCGAGAGGGCCGAGCGTAAATTTGACATAGGCTAGGCTTTCTGCGTGACGTTGTCGCCCAACAACCCCGTTGGGCGGAAGACCAACACTAAGACGAGGATGGCGAAAACCCACGCATTCGTCCAGCGGGAGGAGAAGTACTGATCGCTAAAAGCGGCCAAAATGCCGATGAGGAACCCGCCGAGCATCGCGCCGGTGATGTTGCCCACTCCGCCTAACACGGCGGAAGTAAAGGCGCGCAAACCAGCGGTGAAGCCCATGGTGAAGACCGCTGTATTGTTATAGGTGCCAACCAACAAGCCCGCCGCGCCGGCCAGCGCCCCGCCCAACAAAAAGGTGAACGAGATCACGCGATCCACATCAATGCCCATAATCTTGGCGGCGTCGCGATTCTCGGCAGTAGCGCGCATGGCCTTGCCCATCTTGGTATATTGCACAAATAACCGTAACGCGATCATCAGGCCACCCGCGACTACGATGACGAGCAAATCTTTGGTGTTGAACGCAATGGGCACATTCCAGCCCAGCAAGTCTTTGAATACATCTACTCGCCCAATGAGGTCAGGGAATGATTTGGGCGAGGCGGCGTTGTTGCCCATGATGGGGATGAACGCCCCCAGCCCACCCCAAAACAGGCCGACATTCAACACAATAAATGAAACGCCAATGGCGGAGATCAGCGAGGCCAAGCGCGGCGCGTTGCGCAACCGCCGGTAGGCCACCCGCTCGATGGTGACGTTGATGAGCGCGGTGAAGCCTGCCGCGCAGACAAACGCCAACACGAGCGTTAACACTTTTAGTCCAGTGGGGCTGTCCTCGTTGGCGCCCATCGTTCCGATGACCGTGAGCGCGGTAAACGCGCCTAACATGTACACATCGCCGTGAGCAAAATTTACCAATTCAATAATGCCATAGACCAGTGTATAGCCTAAAGCGATGATGGCGATGATGGAGCCATTGGCAATGCCAATGAGCAATTGTTGTAACAGAGTGGAGGGTTTTGCGGCGATTTCGCCGATGATCCGAAATAGATCAAAACCAGCGAGGGGGCCGAAGAAGAGGAATAAATAAATGGCAAGCGCAATCAGTAGATATTTTTGCCAACGCAACATCGCCGTTGCCTCCCGAATAGGGTAATAGGGTTGGGGGTCGTGCGCTGGAGAGGGCGGGGTTGACCCGCCCTCTCCAGTTTAGTCAGAGCGCCATGAGGCGCTTGACTAGGCTTGCGATTATTTGGAGCCTAACACACCAGCGAACTCGAAATGCCCACCCTTCACCACTTGCCCGGACATAGCGGTAATGGACGTGTCACCATTGGCGTCAATGGAGAACTTGCCCAAAACGCTCGCCACATCTTTGGTGGCGAACACCGCATCGCGCACAGCGGCGCGGTCAGTCAGGGGCTTGCCTGACGCGCAGACACGCTCAAAGGCATCGAGCAGGGTCGTGGCCGCTACGTAGCCGTAGACGGTGTAGACTTCGGGATCAGCGCCGAACTTGGCCTTGTAGGTATCGCGCCACTTGGCCGCATCGCCTTCCATCGCGCTGGGGGGAACGCCACCGAAGGTCACATAAGTGCCTTCCGCCGCATCCGCACCGGCCGCTTCCACAAACGCTTCTTCCGCGATGCCGTCCGGCCCCATCAAACTGCCGGTAAAGCCTACACTGCGGATGTCTTTCCACAGTTGGCCGGCATTGTTCTGGGTGATGCCACCGAAGTAGATCAGGTCGGGGGCGAGGTCTTTGATCTTGGTCGCGAGGGCTTTGTAATCCGCCGCCTTGCTGTCAATGCCTTCGTGCCCCAACACCGTCAGACCAATTTCCTTGGCGGTCTTGTCAAACACATCGGCGATGCCCTTGCCGTAGAGTTCTTGGTCATCGAGGATATAGACCTTGGCCACGCCGAGGGTCTTGGCCCAGTTCGCGGCCACTTGGCCTTGCAGGTCATCAGCGGGCACGACGCGGCTATAGTTGCGAACGTTGTTCGGGTAGTACTTGGCGGGCTCATCGGCTTGGCCTTTGCCGGGCTTGGTGAGGCCGGGGTAGGTGTTGGCCGGGGAGATCATGACCAAGTTTTCGGGGTTCACAATCGGGATCATCAGTTGTGCCGCGCCGGAATTGAAAGTGCCGATCACAGCCACAACGTTCTTGTCAGCGGCGTAGGCCTTGGCGTTGGCCGTTACCACATCCGGGTCCCACTTGCCGAGGGCGGCTGAGGCGTCGTCCTTGGCTTCGTATTGGATCGTCCATTGTCCGTTGCAGGCCTTGCCACCTTTTTCTTCCAACGCCATCTTGATCGCGTTGACGATGGTTTGGGTTTGGCCGAGGGACGAACCAGTCATGGGCAGGTCAGACACGATCTTGATCGTGCCACCGCTGGTGGTGGCGGCACCCGTGCCGCAAGCCGCCAGCACCAAGCTGGCCACCACGAGCAAAGATAAAACAGTGAACGTGCGTTTGAACATTTTTCTCCTCCAAAAGGGTTTACAGAGTAAAACGAAACGAGATCGAGGAAATACGGCTTATCCGATAAGATCGCCTCCTTCCGGGATAGGATAAATTAATCAGAATTTAGGATAGCCCCAAAATTATCCCCGCAGATGGGCAAAAGAGCAAGTAGCAAAATCTTTAAACCAGCGCCATACTTAAATGAACCAGCGTCAACTCGTTTAAGCTTGTAGCGTAGGTTTTAAGGCTACCTTATAATCTGTCCATGCTCACCCAATTGGGCCAATGGCTGACTGCGCCTATTTTCGCCGATGTCGAAAAAACGCGCCAAGCCCGCATGACGACGATCATGCTGCGCGCGATCGTGGTCATGGTCGCGCTGTTGGCCCCATTCAGTTGGGTTTTCCTCGCCTCCCCCGATCCCTCCCGCCTGCTCGAACAAGTGATCGCCAGTATCGCAATCATTGTTGGGGCGTTCACATTACACCATCTCAATCAACAGGGGCGGGTGGCACTCGTCAACTTTTTATTGCCGACGACGCTGTTTATTCTCTTGTCTGTGACCTTATTCAGTTTTAGGCCGATCAACCTACTTCGACCGGCCTTATATATCATCGTCATCATCATTGCCGGGCTTACCTTAGGGCAACGGGGTGCGTTGGGTTTTGCCGTCGCCAGTTATGGTATGGCTCTACTTCGACTATTCATGGTCAACCTACAAGATCCAACCTTCGTGTTGGGCGACGCGTATTTGTATTTCGCGCTCACTTATTTAGTTTTGTTTGTGTTGACCGCGTTGTTACTCAGCCTCGCCACCAACAATATCCAGCAAGGGCTAATCACAGCTCGGCGGTTGCATCAGTTGGAAATTGAAGCCGAACATCGCCACCGCGAATTGGCTGAGAGCCTGCGCGAGATCAGCCTGGCTCTCAACGCTAGCCTTAACTTGGAGGCTGTATTGGATTTATTACTGGAACAACTGGCGCGGGTCGTGCCGTATGATACGGCCAACGTGATGCTAGTGAATGGTTCGCGGGCCTCCGTTGCGCGTTGGCGTGGCTACGAACGTTTTGGGGAAGCCGTGACGAACACCGTCACTAACACCACGTTTGAAATTGCCGCGACTTATAACCTGCAACGTATCGTCGAGACGCGCCAACCTTTTATTATTTCCGATGTCAGCCACGAACCAGCGTGGGTCACGCTCCACACAGTGCAACATATTCAGTCGTGGTTGGGTGCGCCGATCTTTGCGGGCGACCAAATTGTGGCGTTTTTCTCGCTCGATAAGGCTGAACCGGGTTTCTATCAGCCTGAACATGCGGAAGCGTTAGGCAATTTCGCCACGCAGGTGGGGTTTGCGATGCAAAATGCGCGGTTGTATCAACAAGTGTCGCAACGCGCCGCGCATCTGACCGCACTCAACACCGTGATCGCTTCGTCTATCGTTGCGACCGACCTGCCACAATTGCTTGAAACCACGCTCGATAATGTGTTACATGCGCTTGAGCTATCTTTAGGGAGTGTTTGGCTCGCCAATCACAGCGTCACCCGGCAAGGCACACTCGACTTGGCAAGCCATCTGCGCGCCCTCGCGACTTACCCCGATGGCAAGTTGTTCTCTGCCTTCGCCGATCTCCTCCAAGTGTCGGCTTCCCTCCAAGAACTTGTCGAACCCTTATCGGCGCAACAGGTGCGCGCCGTCCTCAGTGTGCCGATCAAAGTTGAAGGTCAACTCCTAGGCGCGTTAAGTGTGTGCGCTCTGGAAGCGCGGCAATGGGATCCCGATATGTGCCAGCTATTAATTTCAGTTGGCAAACAATTGGGCGCCGCCGCCGAGCGTTTGCGCCTCTTCGAGGCCACCCTCACCCGCGCCCAAGTGATGAAGCGCCTCGCGTCGTTAAGCGAGGCCTTAAACCGCCCACTCACCCTCACCGAAGTCATTGGCGCCATCGGCGAGGGGGCGTTGGCGCTCGGCAACTTATCACGCGCCGCCATTTATCTTCGCCAACCCGACGACTCGATCTCCATTCCTTGGGCAACTGGAATTTCGGATTATTATCGCGACCAAATTCTCCAAAAATTCCCCGCTGTACCCGGTGGGCAGATGCTCATCAATACTTCCCCGATCATTATTGCTGATGTCTCTGATCTCCCCGATACCTCCCCTCTAAAACAACTGGCCGGGTTTGAAGCGTACCGTGCAGTGCATCTCTGGCCATTGGTGTATGAGGGTCGCGTATTGGCCGCCATCGGCGCGTATTATGATGAGCCGCGTCTCCCTTCGGCGCTGGAGGAAGAAGTGTTGCTGGCGTTTGCGCGCCAAGCGGCGGTGGCGTTGGCCAATGCTCGGTTGTTTGAGGCCGAAAAAAACCAGCGCCAATTGGCCGAAGTGTTGCGCGAGATCAGCGGTACATTAAATGCAACCTTGGATTTATCGCAGACGCTCGATCAATTGTTGCAAGAACTCGCTTTGCTCATTACCTACGACAGTTGTGCGGTCATGCTCAACGAGGGTGCGTATTATCAAGTCGTGGCGAGTCAGGGTTTTGATAACCCAGAGCAAGTGAGCCAAGTCCAAATCCCTGCGACGAATCCTTTGATGATGGAGTTGCGTCGGGTGCGGCAGACGGTGGTGATTAAAGACGCCCAGAGCGATCCGCGTTTTGAGCGCTGGGGCAATGCCCAACATGTGCGCGGCTGGATGGGTGTGCCGCTCATTTCACGCAAAGAGTTGATCGGTGTGCTAACGGTAGACAGCCGCACGCTGGGCGCTTATGGTCAGCACGAAGCCGAGATCGCGTTGGTGTTTGCCAATCAGGCCGCGATTGCGATTGAAAACGCGCGCCTGCACGCGGCGGTTAAGGAGCGTGTGCGCGAATTGGATGTCTTGCTCACCGCGCACTCCGTCTTGCTCAGCACGCTCGATTTAGAGACCTTGCTCCGCAACATTTTAGCGGCGGCCATTGACGCGATCGCGGCGGCGGAAAAAGGGAGCATTTTGCTCGCCGCCCCCGACCAAAACGGTTTACAGATCCGCGCTACGGCGGGCTATACGGATCAACGGGTGAGCCAACTGCAATTCACGACCGCGGGTTATGCCTTCCAAGCATTTCGTACCAATCGCCCCTTACTTGTGACAAATTGCAAGCTCGACCCGGCGCTCAATTACATTGGCGAGATCCGGGAAGTGCGCGAAATCGTTTCGGCTATTGCCGCGCCGCTGAAGCCCACCAGCGATCCAGCGACACCTTTGGGCGTGATTACACTGGACGCCACGCGCGAAAATGCCTTCACCGAGGCCGATTTACGGTTGCTCAGTGCGTTAGCCAACACCGCCGCCACCGCGATTGAAAACGCTCGCTTACATGCGCACATCCAAACGCTCGCTGTCACCGATGGTCTCACCGGGTTAGCCAACCATCGCGCCTTTAGTCAGGCCTTAGAAAACGAATTTGCGCGGGCAGAGCGGTATGGACATCCGTTGTCGTTGATCATTCTGGATATTGATTCTTTCAAGAAATATAATGACACCTACGGACATCCGGCGGGCAACGAGCGCTTGAAGGGAGTCGCGCAACTGCTCAAAGACAATGTGCGCGACCCCGATCTCGCCGCGCGTTATGGGGGAGAAGAATTTGCACTCTTGCTTCCGCATACCCACAAAGCCGGCGCGCTCATTTTGGCTGAACGGATTCGCAGTGCGGCGGCGGCCTCTGCGCCCTATGCGCTCTTGCCGGATGAACACTTGTCGGGGTACACCCTCAGCCTCGGCGTCGCCACTTATCCTGAAGATGCCACGACCGTTGAAGCCCTCACCGTCGCCGCCGATGATGCCGAGATCGCGGCCAAGCGCGCGGGCAAAAATCGGGTGGTGGCCGCCATGAAAGAGGGTTCGGTCGAACCCTAGACAGTACCCCTCACGGCATGGTAAAATTTTTGCGCTCGGAAAACCGTCTCCATCTATCCCGGAGGGATGGCCGAGTGGCTTAAGGCGGTTGTCTTGAAAACAACTGTGGGCGTAAGCTCACCGGGGGTTCGAATCCCTCTCCCTCCGCCTAGCTGTGGGTGACCTCTGGGGAGGTGCCGGAGTACGGCTTATCGGGAGCGCCTGCTAAGTGCTTGTACGGGCCAAAACCTGTACCGAGGGTTCAAATCCCTCCCTCCCCGCTATGGTGGCGCGGCGCTGTGCCACCTCATACTTGCGCCTGTAGCTCAGTGGATTAGAGCATTTGCTTGCGGAGCAAAGGGCCGGGGGTTCGAGTCCCTCCAGGCGCACTGCTTAAACGAGCCAGTTTACTGGCTCGTTTGGCTTTAAACCCCATTTAGCCATGATATAATGCCGCTCTAATTCCTTCCTAACTCAGCCCCTGTGGAGAGAACTTTGAACAAGAAACCCGCCGAAGGCCCCAAACTTTCTAAACGCGAGCAACTCCGCAAAGAGCGCCAGCAACGCAGTTTGATCTGGAACAGCATTTTGTTAGGCGGAGGCGGGCTAACCATTGCCGCTATCGTTTGGTATTTCGTCACCACCGCGCAACCCGGCCCGTTGTCGGGCGAGTTTACTGTCCCCAACGAAGGGGCGGGACATACCACGAGTGTTGACACCCCGCTCACCTTCCAACATTACCCACCCTCCTCAGGCGCGCATTACCCCGCCCCCGCCAATTGGAATGCCTATGACGATCCTGTGTCGGAAGGCTATTTTGTCCACAACCTTGAGCATGGCGGGGTGGTCTTTCTTTACAAATGTCCGGAAAACAATTGCCCAGAACTGAAACAGCAATTTAAAGACCTCTTCGCTAAAGCGCCCCCCGAAAGCCGCTTTAACAAGGTTAAGATTTTGAGCTCCCCTTACGATGAAGCGAAGATGCCTAGCCAGATTGTAGCCTTAGCGTGGGGCAATCAAGTCAACCTTGATCACTTTGACGAGGCTGCCCTCTTACAGTGGTATCAACGTTACGTCAATCGCGGGCCGGAATTAGTTCCGTAATCAGCGGGCATGTCGTCCGACCCAGCGTTAGAGTCCCAACGTCTCGCCGCCGTGTTGCGGTCAGTGGTCGAGGCCATCATTGCCACCGATGGCCTCGGGCGCATCACGCTTATTAACTCGGCGGCGGAAAAACTCTTCGCCACGTCGAGCGCCACCAGCTTCGGGCAAGACTTGCGCGATCTCAATCGGCCTTTGGGCAACTGGCTTGAACGCGCGATTGAAGAGAAAATCGATCACCCCTTAGCCTTTGAATTAAAACTGGATGAACACTACTTTTCAGTGAGCTTGGCCCCGCTCCAGATTAACCAGACCGATGAGCCAGGTTGGGTGGCTGTGTTGCAAGATGTCACCCACCTCAAACGGCTGGAGGAATGGAAGAGCGAGGCGCTCCAAACAACGGCGCACGATTTACGCAACCCGCTCAACCTCATTATTGGAGCCACCAATTTCTTGCGCGAAACCTTGCCCAATCCCGCCCCCAATCAGCGCGAATACTTTGAAATGCTGAAGATGGGCGCGGAACGGATCGGCGCGCTCACCGACCAACTCCTAAACTTAGAACGTATCGAAGCTGGCACCGACATCACCATGTCGAAGCTGACTTTGCGCCGCATTATTGAAGACGTAGTGAAAGAGTTCAAACTTGTGGCCGATGACAAGCGTCTGCAGTTGAATTTTGAAGGGGCCGCGGCTAGCACGCGCGTGTTGGGGGATGAGTCGTGGTTACATCGCGCCGCGTCGAATTTGATTGGAAACGCAGTGAAATACACCCCGCCCGGCGGACAAGTGCGGGTGATCTATCGGGAAGCCGACCAGCAAGGGGTGCTGGAAGTCATAGATACCGGGCCAGGGATTTCGCAGGCGGCCCAAGCGCGATTGTTTGAGCGGTTTTACCGTGTGCGAACGGAGACGACCCGCAAGACGCCCGGCACTGGCCTCGGCCTCGCCATTGTAAAAGCGATTATTGATAAACACGGGGGCCGGGTATGGGTGGCGAGCGAGGAGGGCAAAGGCAGTACGTTTGGATTTTCGGTGCCGTTGTTGAAGTAACCCGTTTAGTGCAACACCGTCCACGGGTTTACGAATACCCCCTCATACCGCACCTCAAAGTGCGCGTGCCCCTTCCCGCCCCCTAAACCGATCACTTGGCCGAGTGTGACACTTACGCCACACTCCACTCGGATCTGGCCCAGATGCCCATAGACGCTTTGCCAACCTGTGCCGTGATCGATCACCACCAAGTTGCCATAGCCGCGGTCGTTCACGCCCGCGTAGACCACCACCCCGCCATCCACCGCATATACCGCCGCACCCTCTGGTGCATAGAAATCCAGGCCGCGATGGAACTCCGAATAATCGTTCCCCGCTAAGGTGTGCTGGTCGGTCGGCCAGCCAAACGCGCCTGAGCCGACGGCGCCCGTGAAGGGCCCTCCACACTGCCCGTAGTTATTCCCATTCGTCATACGGTCACGGCGCGTGAGCGTTGGCACAGTCCACGCCTTGAGTTCCCGCCGCCCGCCGGGGATGACCAGCCATGTCCCCGCAGTGAGTGTTGGGGTCAGCACATCTATTCGATTAGGGCCCCAATCGGTGATGGCCGGAGCAGTCACGCCATAGGCTTGCGCGACTCGCTCGACGGTATTGCCTACCACTACAAAATGATAGATGCCATCTACTGGCAAGATGTTGAGCGTCTGACCGGGGAGTAGGTCATGGGGGTCATCGTTGAGCGTAAAATCATTGCTCCATAACACCGTTTCGGGTTTAAGCCCGTAGCGGGTGGCAATGCCAAACAGCGTGTCGCCCTTTTGTACCGTGTAGGTGATGACTTCACTCCGCCCCCGATAGGGAATAAGGGTGCGCCATTCGACTAAACGTTGCAGCGCTTCGGTGCTATTGGTGATAGGGGTTAAATTGGTGGGAGCGAAGGCGGCGCTGGATGGGGTGGGCGTGATAAGCGTCGCGCTAGCGGCTTGGTTGGGGTCAAGGCGTGCGGGAAGCAGATCGGCGACTTGTTTATCCACTTCCCAGCGGCGCGCCGCGATGGCCGTCAGCAACACCACCAATAAGATGAGATGCGACGCATACCGAAAAATGGCCTCGCGCCAGCCAAACGCCTTGAGCGTGATCCACGTTTGTGCCCAAATACTGACCGCAGGCAGGGCAACCGGCGGTTCTTCGAGTGGAGGGGCCTCGGTTGGGGGTGGCTCTTCAACTAGTGACTCATCGTCAGGGGGCATATAAGGGTTAGCAGTCAGAAGGGCTGGTGGGAAACCACGGATGACACCGATTTCATGGATTATTTTTATCGGTGTAAATCCGTGAAATCGGTGGTTTCAAATTAAGTTGCTTATGGCAAATACGACCACGGATTGACGCGCCCATATTCGCTATGGCGCATTTCAAAATGCAAGTGCGCGCCGGTGGAATTGCCTGTGCTCCCCGACAAGCCAATCACCGCGCCTTGCGACACCCCTTGCCCACAGCCCGCTAAGATCCGGCTGAGGTGGGCATAGGCGGTTTGCCAGCCATTGCCGTGATCAACGATCACCAAGTTCCCATATCCGCGGGTGCTCAGCCCGGAGAACACCACCACGCCGCTATCAGAAGCGTAGATGCTCACCCCAAACGGCGCGCGAAAGTCGAGGCCGGGGTGGCTGTTTGGCAGATAGTCAGTGCCGGAGAGGGAGTGATCGTCAGTGGGATAGATGAAGGTGTAAGAGCCCGTTGGGCCAGAAAACGGCCCAGCACACGACCCCGGCTCGCTCACTGGAGCGCGGACTGTCTTGCGCGTGACAACCGGCAAAGACCAAGTGATCGATTCACGCCAACCACCGGGCAGGATCAAATTCTGCCCTTCCTTAATCTGCGGGTTATCTGCGTCGAGTTCGTTCCCCGGATACTGCACAATATCTTCTACCTTAATGTGAAACGCTTTGGCGATTTTCTCTAAAGTGTCGTTGGGCAAGACCACGCGCAACGCGCCATCTACCGGCAAGATGTTGAGCACTTGCCCAATCGAAAGCAAGTTAGGATTGTCATACAGGCGCGCGTTGCCACCCACCAACGTCTCCGGGTCGAGGTTGAATTTCTTAGAGATGGTGAACAACGTATCGTTTTTAGCGACGGTATAGGTGTCAATGCGATAGCGCGGGCGGTTAGGGATGACCGTATGAATCTCGGCGAAGCGCAACACATCATCGCCAGAGTTGTGTACTTCCGATACCGTCAGGAAAGTGAGCGAGCCACTCGACAGTTGCGGCGCGGTGAGCGGCGCATCCGGCGGGGCGCTAGCGATTTGAGTTGGGCCGGTGTTTAGGTTGGCGATCCAAATGGCGCAAACCACCACCCCCAGCGCCAAACAGATTGAGACCCCATTGAACACGAGGAGACTAACCGGGGACGAACGAGTTTCAGCAGACACAAGACCTCTCTCCGGCGTGGAACTGAGCGCAACAGAGGCCGAAGATGATACGGGGAGGTGAGGGGGGCGTCAAGCAAACATAAAGCCTCAGCCCCAGTAATACCACGCGACAGCGACCCCGCCGAGGATGAGCAGGCCCAAACAACCCAACGTGAAAACTTGCCACGCCAGCTTAAGGAAAAAGTTGAGGATAGACCACCCGACGGCCAATGCGATCAACGCGCCGACGATCCACCACCAGTTATAAGTTGTTTCTTGGATGAGGGGGGAGAGTAACATGCCGACTCCTTATTTATCAATGTCACCGCGAGCCATACCCTTTAGCGGCGAAGCGGTCTCCTGAACAGTTCGGAGACTACGTACAGGTTCTAAATCACGACCTTACCCGATTTTATCACTCTCTCTACCAAATTCGTCCCATACCGATAGCCCAAATGCCGATAATCGGGGATGGCGAGGACGACGAGATCGGCTTGTTTGCCCACTTCGAGGCTACCAATTTGCGCGTCGCGGTGGATGGCGCGCGCCGCGTTGATGGTCGCGGCGGCGATGGCTTGAGCGGGCGTCAACTTCATGTAGCGACAGGCCAATGCGATCACCATCTGCATGGATTCGCACCAAGTGGTGCCTGGGTTCAAATCGCTGGCGAGGGCGAGCAGGCCGTTCGCCGCTAAAATTTTGGACGCGGGCGTGTACTCTTTTTGTGCCAAACCGAAGGGCGTGCCGGGTAGACCCACTGCCACCGTCTCGCCCTGCCCGAGGGCGGCGATGTCTTCTTCGGGCGTATACACTAAGTGATCCGCCGAGGCCGCACCGAGTTCAACGGCGAGTTTAGTGCCGCCCAATCCCACAAACTCGTCGGCGTGAATTTTCAAGCCGAACCCCATCGCGCGCGCCGCCTCCAAAATGCGCCGCGACTGTTCCACGGTGAACGCGCCTTCCTCACAAAACACATCGCAGAATACGCCGTCTGCCTTCCGCCCACTTCGCGTGCTTTCTGCCCACTGTTTTACTGCTGGCAACATCTCTTTCACCACCACCTCGACAAACGCTTCTTCCTGCCCCTTATATTCCTCCGGGATAGCGTGCGCACCGATGAAGGTTGGCACGAGTTCCCAGGGTCTTTCGGCGTTGAGGCGCTCAACGGCTTCTAGCATCCGCAGTTCGGATTGGGTTTCGAGGCCATAACCGGTCTTGGCTTCGAGCGTGGTTGTGCCGTGCGCCAACATGCGGCGTAAACGTGGGCGGGCTTCGTCCATCAGTTGTTCGACACTCGCCGCGCGCGTCTTCCGCACGGTGGACATGATGCCGCCGCCTGCGTTCATGATCTCTAAATAGGTTTTCCCCGCGAGGCGCATCTCAAACTCATTGGCGCGGTCGCCCGCCCAGATGACGTGCGTGTGTGGGTCTACGAAACCGGGTAGAACGACTTGGCCGGTTGCGTCCAGCGTGGCCTGGGGCGTGTAATCGGCTTGCAGTTGCGCGGTTGTCCCAACGGCGACAATTTTGTCGCCTGTAATGGCAACTGCGCCTTGCTCGATCAAGTTAAGCGTGCCGAGCGTCGCGCCGCGTTGTGGGCCGCCGGAGAGGGTGAGGAGTTGCGCGGCAGAGTGGAGGAGGAGGTCGCAGGTGGGCATATTAAAGAAAATGAAATCAGAAAGGAATGAGCGCCTTCAAGTCTAGCACATTTCAGGCGGTCACTTCCCCTCGCGCACCCACCACCACACAATGCCTAACGTCAGCAGATTGATGAATGCACCCGCCAAGCCGTTCCACACAAAGCCGAATGGGAAGAGCGCACTGCCCAACAGCACGCCCAACATGCGCCCTAGGGAATGCCCGGCAATGTTCGCGCTCATCGCCGCCACCCGCGCGGTGGGGAGGAGCTCGGTCATCATGGGGATGCTGGAGACCATGGCAAACTCAAACGTAATGAAGACCCCGCCTAGGGCGATGAGGGCGAGGGTGAGGTCAAAGGCGAGCAAGGGCAAAGCCAGGAAGGCCACTACGCTCAACGCCAAGCCGATCAGGATGGCGCGGCGCTTCCCCAAGCGATCCGCCCAATACATCACCAGCCCCTCCCCCGCCAGTTCCGCCAAGCCAATGACGATCAGGGTCGCACCACGCTCCACCACTGGCAGGCCGAAGTCACGCTCCAACCACAAGCCATAAATCGCCGTGAGATTTTCATTCGCCAGCGACAAGAAAAAGCCAATACTCAACGCGGCCAACACCGTCGGGCTCCGCGCAATGAGTTGCCAGCTCGCCAGCGTCGGCAAACCCACGTGCGCAGTGGTCGTCGTCTCGTGGGGAAGTAAGCCCCATAATATCGCGCCCGCCACCACGCTCAAGAAGGCCAGCGGCGCGAAGGGCGCATACCACACTTGACGATAGGCGATCCACACGCCCGCCAACGGGATGCCAATGAGCGCCGCGCCTGACCAACCCAGTTCGGTGAAGGCGATGACGAGGCCGCGCTGGGTATATGGCGTACGTTCGCTGAGATAAGCTTGGAGCGATGGGTCAAAGATCAATTTGGCGAGGACGATCAAGATCACCGCACTGAACAACACCGGATAAAGGGGGAAGAGCGCGACCGCGGTGAGCGCGCCGGAATAAATGGCGAGGCCGATGAACAAAGCCCGGCGTGATCCAAGGCGTTCCGCGCCGAAGCCAAGCAGGGGTGAAATGGTGCCCAGCGCGGCGCGCGTCGAGAGCAGTGTCGTGAGGGCGCTTTCCGAAACATTGAGCCCGGCGCTGAATTCGGGCCGAAACGGATAAATCATCCGATGTGCGGTGTTGATGATCAAGCGCACAAAAGTGGCGGCGAGGATTTGGAGGCGTAGGTTGTTAGGCAAGAGAGGAGAGGGGAGAAGAGAGAAGGGAGAAAAGAGATTCTCTTTAAGTAGCGGAAAAAATTTTAACCTCAGATTTCACAGCTGACACGGATTAGCAAAAAATCTGTGTCAGCCGTAGTTTCAAAAACCGCAAAAATTTATTTATTGGTCGAGAGAATCTCGCGGATGGTGTCCGCCGTTTTGCGGAGCGCCATCAGGGTGAGGCCAAGTTTGGCTTTCTTAGTGACGAGCGAGGCCAAGGCGGAGTCGTGCGTGATAGGCAATACGACCATCGTACCTTCCTCCCCTTCCATCAACACGCGCTCGAGGTTGCCTTGCGCGAGGCGCGTCATGGTGCGCTCCGCCGTGCCGACCACCACCGCCGCCATCGCCGCCACGTTCTCGCCGCCAGTCGGGTCTTGAATATCGCGATCCCAACCGGGTGGGTAGAGCGCGATCACGAGGCCATCATTGGTGATCACCGCCGAGCCAACGAGGCCGGGCGAGCCTTTGTGCAAATCGGCGAGGCTCTTGCGAAGCGCGTCGGAACGATAGGTGATGGGCATAGGGCTCTAATGTACTCCGAAGTGCGGAAAGAGACAAATTCTGACAAGGTGAGGGGGTGACAAAGTGAAGCAATCTTTTCACCTTGTCACCCCCTCACCAAACCACCGTGTCAGCTTTTCAACATTGGCATCTTAATCCCATGCCGCTTCGCCGCTTCAATCGCTTCGGGGTAGCCGGCATCCGCGTGACGCACGACACCCATGCCCGGGTCGGTAGTGAGTACGCGCTCCAAACGCCGCGCCGCTTCCGGTGTGCCATCAGCGACGATAACTTGTCCGGCGTGCTGGCTATACCCAATCCCCACACCGCCGCCGTGATGAAAGCTCACCCACGTTGCACCCCCCACCGCGTTGATCAGCGCGTTGAGGATCGGCCAATCGCTCACCGCGTCCGTGCCATCCTTCATCCCCTCCGTTTCACGATTGGGCGAGGCAACGGAACCAGAGTCTAAATGGTCGCGCCCGATGACGATGGGCGCTTTGACCACACCTTGCGCCACCATCTCGTTAAACTTCAAGCCTGCCCGGACGCGCTCGCCATAGCCTAGCCAACAAATGCGCGAGGGTAGACCCTGAAAATGAATCTTCTCTCTCGCCAGCGTCAGCCAACGCTGTAAGTGCGCATCATTCGGGAAAAGCTCGCGCACGGCTTCATCCGTGCGATAAATGTCTTCAGGATCACCGGAGAGGGCGACCCAGCGGAACGGCCCCTTGCCCTCGCAAAAGAGCGGACGGATATAGGCCGGGACGAAACCGGGATAGTTGAAGGCATCTTTCACGCCCGCATCGAAGGCGCGTTGCCGCAGATTGTTGCCATAGTCGAACACTTCTGCCCCGCGCTTTTGCATATCCAACATCGCTTGGCAATGCCGCGCCATTGACCCCGCCGACTTGCACGCATATTCGCTGGGGTTCTCCTCGCGTAATTTGTTGGCTTCTTCCAGTGACATGCCATGCGGCACGTAATACAGATAATCATGCGCGGAGGTCTGGTCGGTGACGACATCGGGGATGACGCCGCGCGTGACGAGTTCGGGGAAGATGTCAGCGGCGTTGCCGATAAGCGCGATAGACTTCGGCTCGCGTTTGTTCTTGCTCTCGTCAACGAGCGTCATCGCTTCTTCGAGCGTGTCAACCACCACATCCACATAGCCGGTCTCTTTACGGCGTTGCGCGCGCCACGGGTCAATCTCCACCACTAAGCCCACGCCGCCGTTCATAGTGATCGCCAACGGTTGCGCGCCACCCATCCCGCCGAGGCCGGCGGTGAGGACGAACTTGCCATGCAACGAGCCCCAGCCCTTTTGTTGCGCCAGCGAGCCGAGCGTCTCGTAGGTGCCTTGCAAGATGCCTTGCGTGCCGATGTAAATCCAACTGCCGGCCGTCATCTGTCCATACATGATCAACCCTTTGGCGGCGAGGTCGTCAAAATGTTTTTGGGTCGCCCAAAACGGCACGAGATTGGAATTAGCGATCAACACGCGCGGCGCGTCGGGGTGTGATTTGAACACCACCACCGGCTTGCCCGATTGCACGAGGAGTGTCTCGTCATTTTCCAACGTGGTGAGCGTCTGCAAGATCGCGTCATAGGAGTCCCAATCGCGTGCGGCCTTGCCTCGCCCGCCATAGACCACGAGGTCATCCGGGCGCTCGGCTACATCGGGGTCGAGGTTATTTTGGATCATGCGATAGGCGGCTTCTTGCAACCAGCCCTTGCAAGTGAGCACGGTGCCGCGTGGGGCGTGGACGGGGCGAGGGGAGGACATGGGGAGGGCTCCTATCTAACTAAGGTGTTTTAGCCTAAAAGCCAAGTTGGCAAAAGATCAGAATCATTCCAAGTTTTGCGGATATAAACAATCTCACGGCGACGAGAGCGTGACAAAATGAGACTGCGACGTTTTCCTGTAGGATGATGTTTCTTCGTTAATATGCCACTCAGTTGGCTCCCATGGTTTGCCACACCATTCGGACAGCACAAAGGAGGTTGCTGTGCCAACATCAAAAGGACCGCAGATGCCGATAAAGAGGGTATACCTGCTTTCAGGCGAACCAGACTGCATCCAACTGAAAGTAACTGGCGTAGAGGTGGTTATAAAATCTGTGGGGGTGAGGACGGCAATATCACTTAACTCGGCTTGAAGTTGATGGTAAGCCTGTTCAGGCTGACAGCGTAACAAAAGCCCTGAATGCCAACTGTGCGTCGTGCCTTGAATTTCTAACGGCAGATCGTTGCCAAAATAAACAGAATAACCAGTTTGGTGATCACAAGAGGTTAAAATAGGTGTATTACTGAAACAAAAACCTCCTTGGGCATCAGTCGTACTGGTAAGCACAGTAAACTTGCCAATCACTGGCTCGCTTTGATTAAGCCCCACTACAACGTCCCTCACGGGGTTTCCGTTTAACGTGGCCGAACCGTCAAAATCACACACTCGGTTATACATCACTGTGGGTAAAAAAATTGTGGTTGAATTGGTAATAGCGGCGGTGCTTAGTGGTTGATCATGCTCTACTTTAGCAAGGCTATGGTCAAAGTGATGCATCTGTCCTAACAAAGCAAGCATAATGACGCTGGAAAAAACTAGCGCCAAAAGCAACAGATGATCAGTGATGTTTTTTTTCTTCACTTCTACTCACTCTCATTTGTGCTCGACGACGCTGTTCGTATCCATACAATAATCCTTCCGACTTGAGTCGCCGGAGAAACTCAGCCTGCTGATAGGCGAGATACGGCTGATAATCGTAGTATTGGCTTCTCAAGAGCATCTCAAAATCGCACCGCGCCGCTTTATCGCGTTCAAAAAACACACGCCCGGTTTTTAAAATTTGAAAGCCGAAGACGAGCCCCGCTTGATTGATAATCACCACGTCTGCCCGCCGACCAAACGCCGCCTCGGCCTCGCCCATGGCTTCTAAGGTGATGGCCCACGCCTCGGCCGGCTCCGTCAGCAACAACGCCACGTCCACATCACTAAACTTGTGAGCGGTGCCCGCCGCCACTGAACCGAAGAGATACGCCGCTACGACTTCCGTGCGACGGTGCAAGTAGGCCAGAAAAGTGGGCGGGATGATCATGTGGGGATTATAGAACTATCTCGGCCAGAGACAATAGGGGATGTCAATCATCCACGATCTGCTGATGTCCCTGTGGGCAAGTGCCGCGCGTGCAATCGTAAAAACCGTCTTCAAATTCGGGTGGGTCGAGTTGCCAGCACTGATCACAATACACTCGCTCACATTTTTTGCAACAGAACGCCACCAAGTCAGGGTCTATAGCGCGGGCCTTAGCGTAGTCGGCGCGGGCGATGGCTTCAAAGAGCGCCAGTAAATCGGTGTACTCGCCCGTTTGCGTGAGCATCCCGATGAAGTCGGTGCGCTCGAGGCGGTCGTGTTCGTGGAGTAGGCTCTCGCCTTGCTCACTGCCGGGGAGGAGCGCGATCTCGGCGGCGGCGCGCCCACACTGTGAACATGGCACGGTGAGATGACGCGACAGCATACTGTTTAGAAGACGCGCGCGACCGCGGTCAACGCCAACACCAGCAAGCCACACACCAAGTTGAGCCGCGTGAGGGTGATCTCGCGCCCGCGCCACGTTTCCACTTCAGGCGTGGCCTGCCCGCGCGCTTCGAGCAAAGCTAACCGCGCGAGGGCGGGTTGTAAGACCCAGCGTAGGTAGACGCCAATCGCGATCATCCCGCCGATGGCGAGATGTTTAAGCAAGAGCGCCATCGCCCAGCCGTTTTCAATTTTCAAGAAGCCTTCATAGTGAGGGTTCGCGGACATTTGTGTGAGACCCGTTGCAATGAGGACGGCCAAACACAACCAAGTGAGTGGCTCAAAGCGCCGATTGAGTTCGCGCATGAGATCGGCCAACGGTTGTCCCGCCCCCAGTGCCGTCCGCGCGCCCGGCCAAACGATGAGGGCCATGAGTGCCAAGCCGCCCACCCAAATAATCGTGGCGACCATGTGCAACCAAAAGGAGAGAGCGAGGACCCAAGTTGGCATGGGCGGATTGTAAATGGAAACGGGTGAATGACCAATGACCAGCGCCAGCGCGTGGTGACAGGTGGAAAATGCTCATACGTTTCTTTTGCAGTCAGCCTTTGGCAGTTATATAATCATCCATCATGGCCTCCATCCCACCCGAACTCCAAAAACTCATCCACGCTGGCGTCGCGGCCATCCAAAGCGGCGACAAGGCGAAGGGGATCGAACATCTGCTCAAAGTCGTCGAGCAGAATGATCAGATCGAAACGGCGTGGGTGTGGTTGAGCCGCGTGGTGGATGATCCGGCTGACCAGATCACGGCATTGGAGAATGTATTGATCATCAACCCGGATAGCCCCGAGGCAAACGAACGACTGGCACAATTACGCGCACCGGCCCCCACGCCGGGGCAAGCCGCGCCTCCACTCTCCTCCGATGACTGGCGCAAGCTCTTACCCGAAGTCACCCTCGAAACCGATGATGGCATGGATAACCCGTTGCAGTGCGTCTTTTGTGGCGGGCTGACCGCCGAGAAAGACCGCAAATGTCCGCGCTGTGGGCAGAAACTCTATGTGACGGTCACGCGCTCCAAGACTTCTTCCAACTTGCGGTTCGCCATTTTGCTAGTGTGCATCCTGTGGGCCTTCGGTGTGGGCGCGGCGGTGGGGCCGGTCTTGGCCTATCGCCCAGCGTGGCGGCCTAACTTGGAATTCGTGTTGCTGATCCCCGGCGTGAAGTATGTGATCGGCGATCTATTAAAAGTCCCGGCGCAAATCATCACGTACTTGCTAGGCTATTATGGAGCGCGCGCGGGCCTCTTGGCCTTTTTCATCCTTGGGCTGACGCAACGCTGGACGATTGCCTATTATGGCTCGATCTTGGTGGTGTTGGTTGACCTATTAGCAATGTTCTACTTAGCCTTCATGGGTTATCTGGGGATCGTGCTAGTCGTCGCGAATGTGATCTTGACCGCTGTGGCACTCTATTTGTTGTTCTCTTCAGATCGAGAATTCGCGGTGAATGAGGAGCGCTTGTATACCCGCCCGGATGGCGGTGCGCGGAGTGGGCAGGATTTTTATCGGCGCGGTCATAATTACCGTTCGCAGGGCATGTGGGCGCTGGCTGTAGCGCAATGGCGGCGCGCGGTGGGGCTGGCCCCCAAAGAAATCTCGTATTACAAGGATTTGGGCATTGGCTACGCTCAAATCAAACGTTATCCGCGTAGCTTGCGCGTGCTGAAAGAAGCCCTCCGCCTCGCCCCCGAAGATAGCTCGGTCGCCGAACTGATCCAAATCGTCGAGAAGCGCGCCGCGGCGACGGAGCGCAACAAAAAGTAAACGGATGCGTAGAGTCTATTGGGGCGTTACAATGTCCCAATCTCTTGGAGGCGAACCATGCAACCTTTAGCCGACGCTTTCTGGTCTTTCTTAACCAATCCCAATGTCGCGTATCTCTTGTTGATTATGGGGTTATGGAGCGTGGTCTTGGCCGTCACTACACCCGGCACAGGCGTCGCCGAGGGCGCGGCGGTGATCTGTTTGGCGCTGGCGGCGGTGGGGCTGATCCGTCTACCGGTCAGCTTGGCGGGCTTGGGGTTGATCGGGCTGGCCTTTGTCTTGTTCTTTTTAGAAGCACAGTTTTCCGCCCATAGCGTGTTCATTGCGGCGGGCACGGTCGCGCTCATCGCCGGCTCGTTGTTGCTATTCCGGGCCACGCCGGGGCAAGCCGCGCTGTCGTGGCTCACGGTGTTGGTGGTCAGCCTTGTGACCAGCGTTGTATTTGGCTTCCTCGTCACGCAGGGGCTCACGGCGCGGCGCTTGCCGGTTGCGCAAGACGAAGACCGTGTGGTGGGGGGGCAAGGCGTGGCGCGCACCGAAGTGGGCGTTTCGCAACCCGGCACGGTCTATGTGGGAGGCGAATTGTGGAGCGCCATCGCGGACGAGCCAATCCCCTCGGGCAGTGAGGTAGTGGTCATCAGCCGGGAAGAGTTAAAGTTGAAAGTGGCGCGGGCGAAAGTGGCGAAAGTGGAGGCGCAAGCGCCGGGATAATTCTCGAAAAATCCTTTCTCATTTGGAGGCAAAATCATGTTAGAAAATTTCTTGTTTCAAGATGGCACCGGGGCGGGCTTGGTAGCGTTGCTATGTTTTGGCTTTTTTGGCTTGGTCGTGTTGGCCTTCTTGGTCTTCTCGACCATTCGCATCGTGCCGGAATATCAACGCTTGGTGATCTTTCGCCTGGGGCGCGTCTTGCCCGAATCGCGCGGGCTGGTCGCTGGGTCGGGGCCGGGGCCGGTCATTCTGATTCCACTGATTGACGCCGCGCGGTCGGTGGACTTGCGCGAATCGTTTGTGGAAGTGCCGCACCAGACCTCCATCACCAAAGACAACGCGCCCATCAGTATTGATTTCCTGATCTATTACAAAGTCGTCAATCCGCAACTGACCGTAGTGCAAGTCGGCGACTTCCGGGGCGCCTCGTTGGCGATTGCCACCACCACCTTGCGCTCCATTATCGGTGGGATCGCGTTAGACGAAGTGTTGTCGCAACGGGATCACATCAACGAAAGCCTGCGTGTCAAGTTGGATGAGATCACCGAACGCTGGGGAGTCAAAGTGACCAACGTTGAAATCCGCGAGATCATCCCGCCCCGTGATGTGCAAGACGCGATGAACAAGCAAATGTCGGCGGAACGGACGCGCCGCGCCCTCGTCACCGAATCCACCGGTGAGAAGGAAGCCGCGGTCAACCGCGCCGAAGGCACCAAGCAGGCCGCCATCTTGCAAGCTGAAGGTGAGCGCCAATCCAACATCTTGCGCGCCGAGGGTGATAAGGAATCGCAGTTGTTGCGCGCCGAGGGCTTTGCGATGGCGCTGGAGAAAATCTATGGCTCGGCGCAGAGCATTGACCAGAAGACGATGACCTTGCAATACTTCGAGACGCTCAAGGCGCTGGGTGCGAGCCCCGCTACCAAATACATCTTCCCGATGGAGTTCACGTCACTGCTCTCCAATTTTGTAGGCGGTGGAGAGAATAAGAAGTAACGGTTAGTAGGCTAAGCGATCCGGATGGGCGCAGGTTGAAGAGCCCTCGCCCATCTGGATCCATTAAAAGTTTTGCAGACGGCGCAAATTGGGCATGACGTGTCCTCTGCGTGTATGGGTTGAGTGTGTGATCTAACTTGGAAATCTCAAATCCTCCCCTCGAACGAACCACCCTCTCCCCTCCGCTCATCCTCCCCGCCCATTTTTGGGATTTATTGAAAATTTGGGAGCTGGAAAAAGCCTGCTTTGACAATGACGCTTGGGGCTTATTTGAATTAACCCTCGCCTGTCTCACCCCAGCGGTGCGCTTGAAAGCGCTGGCAGGCGAACAAATGGTGGGCTTTGTCATGGGTGAACCGCGCCCCGCCGAAGGGTGTGCGTGGATCGCGACGATTGGCGTGCATCCTCACTTTCAGCGGCGCGGTATCGGCGCGCAGTTGTTGGCCGCCGCCGAAGCCCGCCTCACCGAACCCATCGTCAAACTCACGGTGCGCGAATCGAACATGGGCGCGCTGGCGCTCTATGAAAAATTTGGCTATGTCGCGATTCGGCGGTGGGAACGCTATTACTCAGGGGGCGAAGCGGGGATCGTGATGGAGAAGTATCGTCACCTCTAAGAGAGTATTTCTTAAACTTCAAACCGGGCCCGTTCTGCCTTTAATACTTCGGCACGATCACGCGCCTCGTAGTGACATTTTATAAAGCGCTGATATAATCAGCACACGACGCATTTCTTGCAATGCTCTTCAGGCCGTATTCACTCCAACCCTCCCTTCCACTGAAATTTATGAATGCGCTGTGCGCTGTTTCCAGAGCGTTGAGATTTTGTTGGGATTTGACGCCCAGCGGCGATTACAGGGGCAGGAAGTTTGAAGAGTAACAGAATGACTTGCAAAAGTAAGGCGCGTATTTGCTGTACAGGGTGTAATGCAGTAGCTTTTGTAATGAGCTGACTATTTGTCTGCCCAATCAAAGTTGACTGCTTGAGCAATTTTGTCGAAAGAACTTATATCGTATAACACGCTTCCATCTACTGCGCCTAATAATAAAGCGCGATAAGGCGGCCCTTGAAAACCACGTAATGGTGAGCGATATAAAAACATTGTCCCATTAGGGGAGACCGATAATTGGCCAAAATAGGGCGGAGAATCGTCATATTCAGGCGTTTCATTGGGTGGAATGGAGGCCAGATAAAGCAATTGACGATCTGGGGTTAACCGATAAACACCTAAAGGGGGATAAAGGGTAAGCGCCGTTTCCGTTCCTTGAATCGTAAACAAAATACTGCCATCCTTCAAAACAGCTGGAGAGACGACCCCATAAGCATCCTCCCCTAACCCATGGACACCACCACTGTGCAAGTCTAACAACTTTGTCACTGTACGGGTGGCTGGATAAATTACGCTCAGTGCTTCTCCCCCGTCGGCATCTGCAAATACTAAGTAGCGACTGGCCGGATCCCAAGCGTAAGTGGGATAACCACTCACATATACAAAACTCCCCGGGATTTCCATGAGATCGCTTCCAAGCCATAAATCGCGAATGCCATTCGAAGAGCCCTCATAATGTTGAATGGTAGTTAAGGTGTAATGACAATCGGGAGAGGGTAATTCATATTTAGGATTGCATTTTCGCCCAGCTGAATGAATAGGCAACGCGCGCACAGACTGAAGCGAGCCGCCTTGGCGTTGCCATTGCCAGTAAGTGCTGTCGGCGGTGGTTAAATAAAAGTCCGTTAGGATAGGTGGTAAATCATTATGATCAACATTATCAACTAAACGCGGAGTGGCGGCTTTAAATTCGGGCAAACTGGTAACAACGAAGGCGTCGCCATTCCACTTATACGCCTTCCACATTGGTTGTGGCTTTGGGGAGTATCGGACAAACTCGAATACTCCATCGTTATCGGTGTCGGCGTATTGCCAACCGTTCTGTCCGGTGCCAATTAAACGATACCCATTTGAGGTTTGTTTCAAAATATTAAACCCGAATGAGATCGCATAACCGGTGTGATTGTCTTCGCGTTGGTCTGAGTTGCGCCACCACTCCATCAACATTTCTTTGGGTGGCCCCTCCACCATGTCAAGGCGGTAGAAGCGAAAGCCATCACCAACGCCCAGAACATCAGATGGAACGGTTTTTTCTTCGGCGTGATCATTTTCGTAATAGAACATCCTCACCCGATCGTTATCAAGAATCCAATGTTCTAACCACTTTCCACTCTGGTCATCCAAGTTAACGGTATAGAAAACCTTGTCCGAACCGCTCACTGGGAAGTAACCAATAACTTGGGGTTGGGCGCAAAAATTGCCAATAATCACGGCTTGCCATTGCCCTTGAGGATCTAAGGCCAAAAACGCCACCTGCTCTAGCCGATAATCAATATTATTGGGCAAAGGGCGAATGGCTTGCCAAGTTTCAGGGCCAGTTGGCGCTGGATGCCAAAGCCAGAATTGGGAAACTTGTGGCGAAACAGACAGAACCGCTAGCCCTTTTTGATTAAGCGCAATTGAGTAGGGTGTGAATAAAAGTTTTTGACCGCACTGATTGACCTCCCAGGCATCTGCTAGATCGGGTGAGGTGTTGGGAGGTAAAGCCGCTACAATTTCAGGTGGTGGGGTTGGCGAAGGCGTTAAAGTGGGTGGAGGAATGGGGGTCTTAGTTTGTGTGAAAGTCGGCGAGGGGACTAGTGTAGCAGTTGGTACAGGTGGGGGCGCACTACAGGCAACGAAAGATAAAACCCCAGCCATTAGCCATTGATAGAGTATGCGATGTTTGTTTGGCATAGTTTTAACCCCGTGTGGAAAATTGAAGTTGGTGTTTATAATATCGGGGTTCGTTTTATTAAGCCACTTATGCCTACCACCACCGCCCTCATCCGCCGCCGCCAAGTGCGGCAACTGCACGCGCAACAAGGACATCAACGTTCACTGCGCACTGTCGCAGGCTTCGCGCTTGCCCTCGCCGCCGCGTTACTACTGATCATCATCGCTATCGGCGGGGTGCTGGCAGGCATCTACGCCTACTACACCAGCGACCTCCCTTCCGCCGACGCCTTGCAGGCCGCGCTCAGCCCGCGCAATGGCGATTTCTTCCAGACCACTCAAATCTATGATCGCACCGGCCAACACTTGCTCTACGAAGTGATCGATCCGCGCGGCGGAGATCGGCAGTACATTTATTACAACGCCCTCCCCTCCGAAGTGATCAGCGCGACGGTGGCGATTGAAGATAAGACGTTCTTCACCAACCCCGGCTACGACCTCATCGGCATCGCGCGCGCGCTGGTCTCCAACCTCAGCGGGCAGGCCGTGCAGGGTGGCAGTTCCATCACCCAACAATTGGTGAAGAACACGCTCATCCCGCTGGAGCAACGCGCCGAACGCAGTTATTCGCGCAAGATCCGCGAAATCTTAATGGCGGCGGAGATCACGCGCCGCTATTCTAAAGAGCAAATTTTGGAGTGGTATCTCAACACCAATTTCTATGGCAACCTCGCCTATGGCATTGACGCGGCGGCACTGGTGTATTTCGGCAAGCATGCCGAACGCCTCTCGCTGGCCGAGGCCGCACTCCTCGCCGCCATCCCGCAGTCGCCGGGCGTGAACCCGATTGATGCGCTAGAGGACGCTCAGCAACGGCAACGAGTGGTGTTGGATGTGATGGAACAAGAGCGCTTTATCTCCGCCACTGCCGCGCAAACGGCGCGCGAGGCCGAACTCGTTTTTCCGCAGGCACAACGCTTTGACATTCGCGCGCCGCACTTCAGCGTCTATGCGCGGGCACAAGCGGTAAAACTGCTCAACCAGCAAGGCTTGGCGGGCGAGGAGTTGGTCAACCGCGGTGGGCTGAAAATTTTCACCACGCTTGATCTGGATCTGCAAATGCAGGCGGAGTGTGTCGTGCGCGCACAAGTGCAACGCTTGAGCGGCGGCGACCTGACCACCGCTAGCCCCGACTGCGCGGCCAGCGCCTATCTCCCGCCGCTGAATGCGAATGACCTCGGCGTGGATCATCACGTCACCAATGCCGCCCTCGTCGCACTCCGCCCGCAAACAGGCGAGATCATCGCGCTCGTCGGCTCGCTCGATTATTGGAATCAGATCATCTCCGGCAACTTCAACATCGCCCTCGATGGCCTGCGGCAACCGGGTTCGTCGTTTAAACCCTTCACCTATCTCGAAGCGTTTCGCGTGGGCTACAGCCCGGCTTCGATGACGTTCGACACGCGCGCCGAATTTCCGTTGGCGAACGGCGAGGCCTACTCCCCTGAAAACTATGACCGCCAATTTCATGGCCCGGTGAGTATGCGCGTCGCGTTGGCGCGGAGCTACAACCTGCCCGCTGTGCAGACGATCAACTTGGTCGGCGTGGATAATGTCGTCCGCCTCGCGCATCGCTTGGGCATTAACTCGTTGGAGTTGGGGCAGTATGGTTTGGCGCTCACGTTGGGCGGCGGGGAAGTGACGCTGTTAGATGAGACCTACGCCTATAGCGTGTTTGCGAACGAGGGCATTATGGCCGGGCAGACCGCGCTCAACACGCGCCCCGGTTATCGCACGCTCGACCCTGTGAGCATCTTACGGATTGACGACCGCAATGGGCAGAGGCTTTATGAATTCCCTGCCCCCCAAACCCAAGCCGTGCTCAGCCCCGAGCTCGCATATCTGATCAACAACGTCCTGTCCGATAGCGAGGCGCGCCACGCGGCCTTTGGGCGCGGCAACCCCCTCGAACTCGCCGACCGGCCGGCCGCCGCCAAGACCGGCACCACCAACGACTTCCGCGATAACTGGACGGTGGGCTATGTGCCGCAATTGGCAGTGGGCGTGTGGGTGGGCAACGCCGACAACACGCCGATGAAGGGCGTGACAGGCCTCACCGGCGCGGCTCCGATTTGGCACGCCGTGATGTCCTATGCGACTCAAGACCGCGCACTCCCCGTCGAACAATGGAATCCGCCAACGGGCGTCATGACGGTGAAGGTGTGCGAGCCTTCGGGTCTGTTGCCCACGCGCGAATGTCAACGCAAACGGGATGAGGTGTTCATCACGGGTCACGAGCCCACTACGCTGGATAACATTTGGCAGGTGGTGAAGCTGAACCGCGAATCGGGCAAGCGCGCCACCGTGTGCACTCCGCCCGAATTGGTGGAAGAGCGCGTGTTTGAGATTCTGCCGCCCGAAGCCGCCGAATGGGTCAAAGACACCAACCTCCCGCAACCGCCTACCGAATACGATCCCATCGGCGGGATCTGCCTCGCCACCGGCAACGCGGTCATTGCCTATCCCACGCCCTTCTCCTACATTCGTGGCATCGTGGAGATCACTGGCACTTCGAAGGGTGATAATTACGCTTTCTTCAGAGTGGAATATGGCCCCGGCTTGTTCCCGCAAACTTGGACGCAAGTGGAAGGCGACCGCGGCGAGCAAATTGAAAACGGCCTACTGCAAACGTGGAACACCGATGGCTTAGATGGCTTGTATTCGTTGCGCTTGGTGGTGGTGAAGAACGACCCCGAAGGTGGGCCGTTCACCTTTGACGTGGCGACGATCCAAGTGACGGTGGACAACCAACCCCCGACGATTCGGTTGCTCTCGCCTACGCCCAATCAAGAATTTACTGCTGGGCCCAACACGGCGGTGGTGATCCAACCGCAAGCGCAAGATAATCTTTCCATTGCGCGGGTGGAGATCTATGTGAATGATGCGCTGGCCGATACAGCGCGCTTAGCGCCGTATGTGATCCGCTGGAAGCCGCCTGCGGCGGGCGTGTATACCATCTTCGCGCGCGTGTACGATGCGGCCGGGAATGTCGCCGAGAGTGAGCGGGTAGTGACCAGAGTGAAGTAAAATCCATTTTGCCGGAAAGGAGACTCGCTGATGACCACTGTGCTTA
>Ga0315912_10001083_pt1:0-30000 | contig 36575 bp, 32 predicted proteins | sample VfabasoilMG_FD_204469 | JGI IMG/M metagenome (GOLD analysis project Ga0315912, IMG submission 204469) | Garden soil microbial communities collected in Santa Monica, California, United States - V. faba soil | ecosystem: Environmental > Terrestrial > Soil > Garden | place: USA: California... | reverse complement strand
CAGCTACCTCCGGGCCGATCGCATCATCAGCGCAGCCGAGATCGCGGACGTTGATGCCATTCATCCTGGCTATGGCTTCCTCTCCGAGAACGCCAAGTTCGCCGAGCAGTGCGAGTCCTGTAACATCAAGTTCATCGGCCCGAAATCGAAGAGCATCCGGATCATGGGCGACAAGGCCATCGCTAAGGACACCGTCCGGAAGGCCGGGGTCATCACCGTGCCCGGCTCGGACGGTCCCATCGAAAACGAGACCGAGGCCGTCAAGATAGCTCGCAAGATCGGCTACCCGGTCATCATCAAGGCCGTCGCCGGCGGTGGCGGCCGCGGCATGCGCATCGCGCACAACGATGTTTCCTTCGCCAAGGAATTCCATGTCGCCCGCAACGAGGCCGAGAAAGCCTTCGGCAACGGGGCGGTCTACATCGAGAAATACATCGAGAAGCCCCGGCACATCGAGTTCCAGATCCTCGCGGACAGCCACGGCAAGGTGCTGCACCTCGGCGAACGCGACTGCTCCGTCCAGCGCCGGCACCAGAAGCTGATCGAGGAGTCCCCCTCCCCTTTCCTCCTCGCGCACCCCGACCTGCGCAAGAAAATGGGCAAGGCCGCCATCAAGGCCGCCGAGGCCGCGGAGTACCAGAATGCCGGCACGATCGAGTTCCTCGTCGATGCGAAGGGCAATTACTACTTCATCGAGATGAACACGCGCATCCAGGTGGAGCACACGGTTACCGAGGAGGTCACCGGCATCGATCTCATCAAGCAGCAGATCAACATCGCCAACGGGGCTAAGCTCGATTTCGACCAGGGCGACATCAAGTTTGAGAAACATGCCATCGAGTGTCGGATCAACGCCGAGGACCCCGCCCGCAACTTCGTACCCTCCCCCGGCACCATCTCCCTGTACTACGCCCCCGGCGGACTCGGCGTCCGCGTCGACTCGCACGCCTACAGCGGCTATACGATCCCGCCCCACTACGACAGCATGATCGGGAAGCTGATTTGCTACGGACCGACCCGGAAAATCGCCCTGCAACGCTCCTACCGCGCCCTGAGCGAGTACCTGATCCGCGGCATCAAGACCACCATCCCGCTGCACAAGGCCATCATGAGCGACCCGGTGTTCATCGACGGCAAGGCGACGACGGCCTACATGGAAGACTTCATGTCGCGCACACCAACCGATCTGTTCTCCTAGGTCCGCCCTGAAGCGTGGCTGCCAGGATTCTGCAACCAGGCCGTCTGCCGTAAGTTAAAATGAATCGTCGAACAGCCTATGGCCTTGCGCTGGTGCTGTTCGCGGCCTTGGTGCTGCTGAAGTTCAGCCCGCAGACCGGCTTCACCAGCCTGCTTCGTTTCGGCGAAACGTGGAATGATCGCCGACACAGCTCCCTGCATACCCTTCCCCTCGCGGTTGTGCCGGCCTCGAACGGCTATGACGGCCAGTTCTACGCCCAGATTGCTCTGGATCCCTCCTTGCGGGACCCCGAACTCGCCCAAGTGATCGACACGCCGGCGTACCGTGCCCGCCGAATCCTCCTTCCCGCCCTCGCCGCCCTGCTGGGCTTGGGGAACCCTTGGTGGACGGCTCAAGCCTACGCCCTGCTCAATGTGTTAGCCTGGCTGCTCTTCGCCCGGCTGCTGCACCGGCACATCGGCGGTGACGACTGGATCGCCTACGCCCGCTGGATCGGCTGCGTCTTCAGCATGGGGGTGCTCGAGAGTGTCCGCCAATCACTTGTCGATCTCCCCGCCCTGTTGCTGCTCCTCCTCGCCGTGGAGGCTCAGTCCCGCACCCGTTTCGGTCCCGCTACCTGGTGGCTCACCTTGGGCAATCTGACCAAGGAAACGTCCCTGCTCTCGGCTCTGGCCCTTCAAGGCGACTTCTCCGCCGATAAACTGCCTTGGCGCCGTATTTTGACCTCCCTTGGTGTGTGTACACTCCCGCTCGCAGCGTGGGCGCTCTACGTACGGCACCGGTTTCCGGCAGCAACGGATGTCAACAGCCTGGGCAACTTCACGTGGCCGTTGCTCGGCTTGTTGGACCATCTCAAGATCTGCGTGACGGCGATCTTTTCCGGCAACTTGGACGGACGCTACAGCATGGGACTGCTCTCAGCCGTCGGCTTCCTGATTCAAATCCTGATGCTATGGCGCGCCCCTCTGCCGCGATCGGCTTGGTGGCGCATCGGAGCCGTCTATTCCCTGCTATTTGTGTTCCTCAGTCCTTGGATCTGGTTGGGCTACTGGGCGGCCTGCCGGGCTCTCCTGCCCATGACCGTTGCCTTCAATCTTCTGCTCCCGGCCCAGCGCCATTTCTGGCCGCTCTGGGTCCTCGGCAACCTCACCCTGCTGCACGCCGTGTGGCGCTTTCTCTAGCTGCGGACCGCCACCAGGTCGCTCCACTCGCCCATCACCCGCGAATCCGTCGTCCAGCCCGGGGGCAGTGCTTCAAACACCGCACGCACCTGCGCCAGTTCACCCGCCAGGATGCCACTAAGGACCAACACGCCTTCTGGCGCGACTGCCGCGACCAGCTGCGGCGCAAACTTGATCAGGACGTCGGCCTGGATGTTGGCCAGCACGAGCTCTGCCTGACGTCCGGCCAGACCCGTGACCAGATCTCCCACATAGAAATCCACCTTGCCGGCCAGTTGGTTCAGTTCGGCATTCTCCCGGCTCACGTCGACCGCCAGCGGATCGTTGTCGAAGGCCGCCACCTGCGTGAAACCCAGTTTCACCGCCGACAAGGCCAGGATCCCCGAGCCGCAACCGGCATCAATCACCCGCCCGCGGGTAACGCTCTTGACCGCGGCCCGCACCAGCCGCTCCACCACCAACCGGGTCGTCTCATGGTTCCCGGTGCCAAACGCCATGCCTGGATCCAGCCACAGCACCTGTTCGCCCGCCGGCAGCTTGAATGTCTCGCGCTCCCACACCGGCACCCAGTGCAGCCGGCCGAACTGCCAGGCCTTGAAATGCTCCTTGTAGCTTTCCTTCCAGTTCTTGTCGGCCAGTTCGCTGATGCCCGGCTCCGTCGCCAGCCACTCAGGATCGATCATCTCCGCAAAGCGCCGCCAACCCGCCTCCGCCTCGGCTCGCGACTCATAGTAACCCGTCAGCCAGGCCCGGCCCGAAGGCTTGTCCTCGATCACCATCAGGTGCTGCTCCTCGTGCCCCGCCAGCAGTTCCTCCACCGCCGGTACGGCGCCGAGCGCGATCTCCACTTTGAATTCGAAAACGGCCATGATTAGTCGGCTTTTGCGCTCAACCGCGCGATCACGGCCGGCAGCAAACGGTGCTCGGCCGCATGCACTTTCGCTGCGAGTGTCTCCATCGTGTCGGCCGGCTCCACCGATACCCGCGCCTGTTCGATGATCCGACCCGCATCCACCTCGAGGGTTACGTAGTGCACCGTGCAACCGGTTTCCTGCACCCCAGCCCGGAAGGCTTGGCCAATGCCGTCCAATCCGGGAAAAGCCGGTAGCAGGCTCGGGTGCAGGTTGATGATCTTGCCGGCAAAAGCGCCGAGCAGACCCGGCTTCAGCACGCGCATGAAGCCCGCCAACACCACCAGATCCGCCGCGCATTCCTGCACCGCCGCGATGAACCGCGCCTCGCCCTCACCCTCCAACTTCGTCTTAAACGGCGCCGGATCCACAAACTTCGCCGGCACACCGAACCGCGGCCCCAGCGCCAGGATTCCGGCGTCCGGTTTGTCCGACAGGATCTGTACCACCCGCGCCGACCCCAGCCGGCCCACCTGCTCGGCCTGGAGGATCGCCTCGGCATTGCTGCCCCGGCCGGAACCTAGAATCACGACTCGCATCGTCCCAATTAGTCCAAGCCCGCGCGCGGAAGCACGCATTATTTCCGTCACGCCGACAATTCGCCTCGCCTGCCCGGCTTGCTTTGCCGGAAAACCGCGGCACCCTGACGTCATGAAACCCGGCCGGGGATTCCTGCGCATTTTCGACAGCCTCATCGACCGCATCCTCTGCGTGGCCGGCGCCGTCCTCTTTTCCCAAGGCCCGGAGTTCATGCAGCAATACCTGCAGCGGCTCGGCGGCCACCTCGACGAGGCCCGCCGTCATCTCGCCGCCTTCACGTCCGCGGCCACCGACGCGGGTTTCATCCTCGACAAGTATATCGCGCAAACCGCCGCCAATCCCGATCCCGGCGTCGCGCGCCTGGCCAAGGTCATGAACGATACGGTTGATCGTGTGGATGCGCTCTTTTCCGCGCATGACGCCCTGCTGCATGCTTCGCTCTGGGAGCGCCCGTTTGTCTTTCTCCGCCATCTCGACCTAGGCATCGCCCGCGCCACGGCCACCGTCTATCAGCCCGCCGTGCCCACCACCGCCGAGGGCTTGGTGTACGCACTGGCCGGCATGCTGGTGTTCCTCGCGCTCTACCACCTTGGGTTCAAGCGCGTGATCACCCTCTTCGGCCGGCGCGCCTCGGCTCCGACGGCCCAGAACCCCTCCCCTGCTTAGAAGAACTTCTTCGCTTTCTCGAAAAAGCTGCGCGAGACCGGCTCGTCGGCATCACCACAAGCCTGCGCAAAGTCTTCGAGCTTCTTCTTCTGGTCCGAGTTCAGCGAGGTCGGCACCTCGACGTGCACGCGGATCAGCTGGTCGCCCGGCGACCCGCCGCGTAGTTGCGGCATGCCCCGGCCTTTCAGCCGGAACGTCGTGCCCGACTGCGTGCCGGCGGGAATCTTCAGCGTCGCCTTGCCCTCCATCGTCGGCACGTGGATGGTGCCACCGAGTGTCGCCAGCGTGAACTTGATCGGGATCTCCGTGAAGAGATCGTCCCCCTGTCGCTCGAACACCTCGTGCTCCTTCACATGGATCACGATGTAGAGGTCGCCGGACGAACCGCCCATGACGCCCGCCTCGCCGTTACCGGTTGAGCGCAGCTTGGAACCGGTGTCCACGCCCGGCGGGATCTTGATGTTGATCTTGGCCGTCTCCTGCACGCGGCCCTCGCCGGAGCACTTGGCGCACACCTTCTCGAAGCGGGAACCGGAACCATGGCAGGTCGGACAGACCTGCCGCACATGGAAGAACCCGCGCGAGGTCGTGACCTGGCCCGCCCCGCGACAGGTGGGGCAGGTCGATTTCTTCGAGCCGGGCTCGGCGCCCGAGCCGCTGCAATGCTTGCACTCGCCGAGGCGGCGGAAGGAAATCTCCTTCTCCACGCCATGCGCGGCCTCCTCGAGGGTGATCTCCAGGTCATAACGCAGGTCGGAGCCGCGGCCCGCGCCGCCCTCGCCGTTGCCACCGCCCCCGCCGCCGAAAAACTCCTCGAAGATTCCGCCCCCACCACCGCCCCCGCGCTGGCCGAACACTTCGCGAAAAATGTCGAAGGGATCGTGGAAACCACCACCGCCCCCGCCACCGCGCGGGCCGCCGCCGGCCTGCTGGAAGGCCGCGTGCCCGTAACGGTCGTAGGCGGCGCGCTTCTCCGGATCCTTCAACACCTCGTAGGCCTCGGAGACTTTCTTGAACATCTCCTCCGCCTCCTTGTTGCCGGGATTCTTGTCCGGGTGATACTGCACGGCCTTCTTGCGATAGGCCTTCTTCAAGTCCTCCTCGCCGGCCCCCTTGGCCACGCCGAGCAATTCGTAGTAATCCTGCTTTTGTCCCGCGGCCATGGCTAGCTCTTCGCCTCCCCGGCCTTGGCCGGACCGCTGGAAACGACAACCGAGGCCGGACGCAGCAGGCGGCCGTTCAGGGAATAGCCAAGGCGGACTACCTGGCTGACCTTCTCCTCCGCAATATCCGGGCTCGGCTGGTGCGAGATGCAATCGTGCAGGTTGGGATCAAAGGCCTGCCCCTGCGGATTGATTTCCTTGAGGCCATGCCGGCCCAGTGTGCCCTTGAATTGCTCCAGCACGAGGCCGATGCCGTCCACGATCGCCTTCACGTCGGTCTGCTGCTTGGCGGCGGCGAGGCCCAGGCTGAGATTGTCCAGGATCGGAATGATGTCCTCGACCACGTTCGCGGTGGCGAACTGCCGGAGCTCGTCCTTCTCGCGCAGCGTCCGCTTGCGGAAATTCTCGAGGTCGGCCACGGCACGCATGTAGCGATCGTAGTTGGCCGCCACTTCCTTCTTGGCCGCCGCCAGCAATTCGTCCGGGCCGGGAATGGCCGCGGTCGGCGCAACCGCCGGCTCGGCGGCCGCGGCGGCGGGAGTGGTGTTCGTGGTTTCAGTCTGGCTGGTTTCGCTCATGTAAGGAGGGTCGAACTTACCTGATGGTTTCTACTTATCAAGCGAGCTGAAATTATCGGTCACCAGCACCACTGTTTCGGGTCCTGCACTAAAGTTAAATGCCCCGGCATAAGGTATAAGCGCGTTATCCCCGGCACCCAAGGAGGTCTCGTCCACCATCAATTTTCCTGAAACCACTGAGATTATCCGGGCCTGTTCACCGGCTGCGAAGGCGAGTTTCTCCCCGCCCGTCAGCCGGTGGCGCGTGATGCGAAATTCACGGCACTCCGCCAGCACGGTCATTTTGTCCGCCGAGCGCACCAGCTCGGGCGTGCCGGCCGTGTTGGCCTCCAGCGAGGCCATCGACTGCTCGACGTGCATCGCGCGGGGCTTGCCGTCGAGGCCGACGCGGCCCCAGTCGTAGACCCGGTAGGTCGTGTCGGAGTTCTGCTGGATCTCGAGAATGAGGTTGCCGCCGTCGATGGCGTGCATGACCCCGCTGCGAATCAGCAGCGAATCGCCGGCCACCGTGGGCAGCCGGTGCACGAGCGACTCGGCAGTATTGTCCTTCAGCGCCGCGCGGAACTTCGCCGAATCCACGCCGGGCTTCAGTCCGGCGAGCACGGCCGCACCCGGCTCGGCCCGCGCGATGTACCAATTCTCCGTCTTGGGCTCGCCGCCCAGCTTTCCCGCGACCGAGGCCGGCGGATGCACCTGCAAACTCAGCCGCTCACGACAATCGAGCCACTTCACCAAAATCGGAAACGAGCGCGTCTTTGGCCAGGCCGGCCCCATGATTTCCGCGCCATGCACGGCCATGAGTTCCCGCAGCGATTTCCCGGCCCACGGGCCGCTTGCCGCCACCGATTGGGCCTCGGGCCGGTCCACCAATTCCCAGCTTTCGCCGATCGGCGCGGTGCCCGACAATTTCCGGCCGAGAAATGACTCGAGGCCTCGGCCACCCCACACGCGTTCCTGATAAATCGGCTTGAATTGGAGAAGTGGCGTCATGCGTTGTGGGTAAGAGGCTTGTGCAAATCGTAGCGGGGGCTTTTACATTGACCCTCCGCGCCGATGGACCTGCAATAAATTCGTTACCCACTGAAAATGCCCAAAGCGGAGAGTTCAAATCCAAAGGACAAGGATAGCACCCCTTCTTTCGAAGGCCCGCGGCACCGCCCGCATTGGCTGGCCGCGTTCACCTGTCTGGTGCTGGGCGTGCTGCTCACCGTGGCGTTGATCGACTTCAGCCCCGAGCAGAGCATCGAGCATACGACCAGCCCCACGAGCGTGAACCTGGTCGGCGTGATCGGGGCCGAGTTCTCCTGGTGGTCCTACCATTTGATCGGCGCCTCGACGTGGTTGTTTCCCGTCTTCCTGTTTTGGATGACCTACATCTACCTGCGCAGCGCCCGCAGTCTCGCCGGCACGCGGCTCTTCGCGATGGTCTGCTGCATTTTCTCCCTTTCCCCCCTCGTGGCGATGCAGGAGACGGTGTTCACCAACAAAGACATCTTCACCGCCGGCCCCGGCGGCCAGCTCGGCTCCTTCATTTACCTGACCATCCTCAAGGACAGTATCGGGGTCTTCGGCTCCGCCCTCATCCTGGGCACGATCTATTTTGTGGGCATGCTGTTCATCTTCACGCGCGACATCGCGGCCGAGATCGCCCGCCTGATGAATAATTTCGCCGAGTGGCGGAAGAAGCGCGCCGCGCTCAAGGCCGCGCGGGCCGACGAACTCCGCAAGCAACGCGAGGATGCCGCCAAGGCCAAGCTGGTGGCAGCGACTGCGGCCACCACCGCGGTCCCGACCGCGAACGCCGGCACCACCCGGAAAATGGTCGTGCCCAAGGGTGAGGATCCGCTCGTGGAGATGCCCAAGGCCGGCACGGTGCCCCCGATCAAGCCCGCCCCGGAGCCTGTCGTGCCGGCCAAACCGGCGCCGAAAGCCACCGCCACCAAACCCGCCACTGACACCAAGGCCCTCTCCGCCGCCGCGGGAAAAATCGAACTCAACATCGTCAAGCCCGAGGAGACCAAGAAGGCCAAGGTCACGCTGCCGCAAAGCGACGACAAGGACTACGAGTTTCCCCCGCTCAAGCTGCTCCGCGAACAGGTGAAGTCCGACTCCGTCAACATCGAGGAGGAGCACCGCCAGAACGCCGAAAATCTCCTCCGCATCCTGGGCGAGTTTGGGGTCGAGGTCACCCTCGGCGAAATCCACGTCGGCCCCGTCATCACGCGCTACGAGGTCGTGCCGGCCGCCGGCGTGCGCGTCGAGAAGATCTCCGGCCTCGACAAGAATATCGCGCTGGGCATGCGCGCCCAGTCCGTGCGCATCCTCGCCCCGATTCCCGGCAAGGCCGCCGTCGGCGTCGAGGTGCCGAACCAGAAGTCCGTCCCCGTCGGCATGCGCGAGATTCTCGAAAGCGAGGACTGGGTCCACGCCAAGGCCGAGCTGCCCATCGCCCTCGGCAAGGACGTCTCCGGCAAGCCGCTCGTCTCCGATCTCGCCAAGATGCCCCACCTGCTCATCGCCGGCGCCACCGGCTCGGGCAAATCCGTCTGCATCAATTCCATCGTCGCCTCCATCCTCTACTCGAAGAGCCCGAAGGATGTGCGCCTCATCATGGTGGACCCGAAGGTGGTCGAGCTGAAGATTTTCAACACCCTGCCGCACATGCTCATCCCGGTGGTCACCGAGCCGAAGAAGGTGCCCGGGGCGCTCAAGTGGCTGCTCAGCGAAATGGAGCAGCGCTACCAGATCTTCGCCAAGGCGAACGTCCGCAACCTGGTTGGCTTCAACAACCGCAAGAAGGACCCGAAGGCGGCCGAGTTCCCGCCGGTCGAGCAGCAGGCCGAATTGGCGGGCGTCGCCGAGGAAATCGAGATCCCCGAGCGCCTCCCCTACATCGTCGCCATCGTCGACGAGCTCGCCGACCTCATGATGATCGCCCCGGCCGAGATCGAGACGTCGATCGCCCGCCTCGCCCAGCTCGCCCGCGCCGCCGGCATCCACCTCATCATCGCCACCCAGCGCCCCTCGGTGAACGTCATCACCGGGGTCATCAAGGCCAACCTCCCCTCCCGCATCGCCTTCCAGGTCGCCTCGCAGGTCGACTCCCGTACCATCCTCGACGGCAAGGGCGCCGAGACCCTCATCGGCCGCGGCGACATGCTCTTCAGCCCGCCCGGCACCTCGAAGATCGTCCGCGCCCAAGGCGCCTTCGTCGCCGACGAGGAAGTCCACGAGATCGTCGAGTTCCTCAAGAAGAACGGCCCGCCGCAGTACGCCCAGTCTGTCCAGCAGCAGATCGACCGCGCCGCCAAGGAGGACGACGAGGATGAGGACGGCGAGGTCGACGATGAGGACATGGGCGACGACGGCGAGCTGTTCGCCCAGGCCTTCGACGTCCTCAAGTCCACCCGCCGCGCCTCCACCTCGATGATGCAGCGCCGGCTGCGCATTGGCTACAACCGCGCCGCCCGCATCATGGACCTCATGGAGCAAAAGGGCATCGTGGGCCCCGAAAACGGCTCCTCCCCCCGTGAAATTCTCGTCGATCTGGACACCTACCAGCCCTGAACGGCGATTAGACTTCAAAACCCCGGCAAACCCACTTAACAACCCACCATGCAGACCATCGGCGAAAGACTCGAGGAGGCGCGCAAGCGCAAGGGCATCTCCATCCGCGAGGCGGCGGAGACCACCAAGATTCGCGGCGACTACCTGCAGAAGTTTGAGGCCAACTCCTTTGCGATCGACCTGCCGCCGCTCTACATCCGCGGCTTCGTCCGCAGCTACGCCCGCTTTCTCGAACTCGACCCCGAGCGCTTCGTCAGCGACGTCGACGCCGCCCTGGCGCGCGAAGGCAAACCCCAGCGGCGTGAAACGCGCGAGGCTCTCGGTCGCGTGGAATTCGGCGCCGAGGCGCGAGCTTCCGACGCCGGTGAACCGGCCGCGACCGGCGGGCGTCCCGCCCCGGACCAGGCGGTCCTGCTCAAGTTCGGCCTGCTTGGCGGTGGCGCCCTCCTCATTGTCGTCATCATCATCCTCCTGATCAACGTCCTCTTCAAAAGCTCCTCCGCCAAGTCGGCCCAGCAGGTTGCGCAGCCCCCGGCCGCCACGGTGCAGGCCGATCCGGTGCAGACCCTCACGCTCACCGCCATCGAGCCCACTCGCGTCAAGGTCGTGCAGGATCTCGACGGCGCGGTGCTCCTGAACAATGTCGCCCTCGCCCGGGGCGAGGCCAAGACCATCAAGAAACAGGGCAAGCTGCTCATCACGGTCGAAGCCGGCAAGAACCTCCGCATGGAGGTTAACGGCCGCAGCTACCCCGTGCCGCTCGACGGCTACGGCCGCTTCGCCCTCGACTGATGAAAAAGGCCGGCGCGCGCCGGCCTTTAGCTTTTAATTGCGCAGCGCCACGGGCGGGCCGAGCACCTCGCGCAGGATGAAGGCCCGGCGCAAGGCCGCGGGGCTGCGCAGGTCGTCCAACACGGTGGACCGGGTCGCCGTCCGCGCTTCCCCGCTATGGTCGGCCGTGGCGGCCTCAAATTCCTTCCGCTTTTGCACCGCCAGCTTCATGGTTTCCGCCTCGCGCAGCCGCTCCATCATCGCGGCCTGTTCCTCAAGGATCTCCGCCTGCCGCTGGGCTTCCACTCGCGAAGAGGCCTGAACCACCTGCCGGGGCACGACGATTTCGCGGATGACGGGCGGCGGCTGCACCGGTTCGCTGCGCGGCAGGGTCGGCTGCTCGTTGGCATAGCCCCGGGCCCGCTGTTCGATCTTGCGCTGGATTTCCTCGCGGATCTTGCGCGTGCGCTCCGCCAGCTCCGGATCCTCGAAGGTTGCCTCCGGTTGCGGAGGCGGCGCTTCCTCGCCGGCTTGCGCCTGCTTGCGCTGGTTCAGCCACCAGGCAATCGCGCCGCCGATCACGAAGATCAGCTGGAGATGATCAAAGATCCAGTCCATGGCGCGGGTTCCGCTTACTTCTTGCCCTCAGGATGGGCGATGGAGCCGCGCATGGCGGTGTCGGACTGGATATTCTCCATCTTGTAATAATCCATGACGCCCAGCTTGCCGGCGCGGAACGCCTCGGCCATCGCGAGCGGCACCTGGGCCTGCGCACGCACAACCTCGGCCTGCATCTCCTGCACGCGGGCCTTCATCTCCTGCTCGACCGCGACGGCGGCAGCGCGGCGGATTTCCGCCTGCGCCTGCGCAATGCTCTTATTGGCCTCGGCCTGCGCTTCCTGCAGCTTGGCGCCGACGTTCTCGCCCACGTCCACGTCGGCGATGTCGATGGAAAGGATCTCGAACGCGCTACCCACGTCGAGGCCGCGCGCGAGCACGGTCTTCGAAATACTGTCGGGCGACTCGAGCACGACCTTGTAGCTCTCGGACGAACCGATGGTGGACACGATGCCCTCGCCGACGCGGGCGATGATCGTCTCCTCCTTGGCGCCACCGACGAAGCGGTCGAGGTGCGTGCGCACCGTCACGCGCGCCTTCACCTTCACCTGGATGCCGTCCTTCGCCACGCCATCGATGGTCGTGCGGCCGCTCTCGGGATTGGGGCAGTCGATGACCTTGGGGTCGACCGACGTACGCACGGCCTCGACAACCGACTTGCCCGAACCCTTGGTCGCCAGGTCGATCGCGCAAGCGCGGTCCCAGTCGAGGACGATGCCAGCCTTCTGCGCAGCGACGAGCGCCTGCACGGTGGGAACGACATTGCCGCCCGCAAGGTAGTGCGCGGAGATCTTGTCGGTCGTGACCTCGATGCCGGCCTTCACCGCCGTGATACGGGCGTCAACCACCAGGCTGTAGGGCACGCCACCGAGGCGCATGCCGAGGAGGTTGAGCATGCCCACCGGCGCACCGTTGAGCATCGCCTTCAGCCAGGTGCTGAAAAACGAGAAGACGATGAAGAAAGCGATCAGCGAGGGGACGCCGATGAGGACGAGCAGCACGGTGGAGTTCATGGATTCAGGGTTTGGTTAGAATAAGGCGGAAATTGTCGAGGCCGCTCACGCGCATCGTGGCGCCCTTGGGGACGTGGCCCGCTTGGGAGAATGCCTCGTAGCGCCGGCCCTCCACAAGCACATAGCCGCTCGGCACGAGCGGGGTCACCGCCTCGGCCGTCTTGCCGACGACTGCGTTCAACTCGGCCAGTGGCGGCTGGCTGGTGGCGGAGACCGTGGACTGCACGATCATCTTTTTGCCGACCCGGGTCTTGGGCAGCCAGACGAGCTCGATGTAGAGCATCAGCCCCAGCAGGGCCACGGCCACACCCGTCGCCATCAGGCCGCCGGAGGTCCCGAACTGGACAAAGGAAAGCACGCAACCGACGAGCATGCAGATGGCGCCGATGATCCCGAGGATGGCCCCCGGCACGAATACCTCGCCCGCCAGCAGCAGCACCCCGATTAGAAAAAGCAACAGTATGGCGTTCATGTATCAGCCCTCTCGACAATCAGCCCGAAATCGGTGCGTCCGCGCACGACCACCGCTTCGCCGGTATCGATGCCCCCAACCTCGACCTTGGCTTCATAGCGCCGGCCGGAAATTTCGATCTGACCGCTGGGCCGCAGCATCGTCATGGCCACTCCGCGCTGACCGACTAGCGTGGCGATATCGCCGCCCACGTGTGGCGCGACACCGGCAACCTGGGCGGCTCCACCTATCGTGGTGCCGAGGATCAGCTTGTCCCAGACCCAGCCCCGGGGCAGGAAGCGCGCCAGCGCCAGGCCCATCGCCACTGCGATCACCAAGCCCAGTCCGAGGTTCTGCAACGGTGGGGCAAAGGCATCAGCCGACCATGCCGTGGTCAGCGGCACACCCGGCCACAGGTCGGCCATAGCCCAAACCAGTGAGCCAAGCATGAGCACGAGACCCGCCACGGCCACAATGGCCACGCCGGGAAAGAAAATGAGTTCCACGATCACCATGATCAACCCGATGGCAAAAATCAGCAGCGGTTCGTGTCCCGAGAACCCCGCGACGTAGTTGCCGATGAACACAATGGCCAGCAGGACGATACCGGCGATGCCGAAAACACCGAATCCCGGCGTCTTGAACTCGATGAACAGCGCCAGCAATCCGAGCCCGAGCAGGACCGGGGAAATGGCGTTGAGATACTGCGCCAGCTGCTCCGACCAGGTGACCTGAAATTGCTTGATCACGTAGTTCCCGGCGCCGTATTTCACGGTCAGCAGCGCGGCGATGTCCTTGGCGATCCCCGCACCGAGCAGGGCGTGCGGCGGTTCCCCATAGGATTTGTTCGCCTCGCTCGCGGTCAGGGAAAGCAGCTCGCCCTTGGGCTTGAGCACCTTGTCCCCGATCTTCAATTCAAAATCAGCGTCAATCATCGCCGAGATGACCTCACCCCGGTAGCCCTTGCCCTCCGAGATGGCGCGCACCCGGGCCTTCAGGTAACTGGTGATCTTTTGCTTCATCGTCACGTCGATGTCCTTGCCCTCCGCCGACACTGGGGCCGCGGCACCGATCACAGCGTCGGGCGTGAACCAGATCTCGCCCGTGGTCGCCGAGATGAACGCACCGGCGGACATGGCCTCCTTGTTCACATAGGTCAGGGTCTGGCCCGGGAATTTGCCGAGGGCCTCCATAATCTCAAAAGTCTGCTCCAGCCCGCCTCCGGGGGTGTCCATATCCAGCAGCACCACATCCGCCTTCTGTTCGATGGCCTCCTTGAGCCCCCGGCGGAGGATGTAGAGGGTCGGGGTATTGATCTCCTCCTTGACGGGAATCACATAGACCACGGTCTTTTTGGCCGGCGTGGTGGCGGCCGTGACGGTCGCAGATGGCTCCTCGGCCCGGCCAGGCAGGGTCATGGCCAGAAGGAGGAGCAGGAGCGCGCGGGTCTGCTTGAACATGACGGCAGCTTACGCTTCCCCGGCTGCCTATAGCAAGCATCGCCAACTTACAAATGGGTGGTCTCTTTCAAGACCGGCTGGAGCCCTGGCGCAGGCGATGTGGATAAATAAACCGAGTTTGGCTTGGAACACGGGCTCCATTTCGCTTTATCAAGTGGCACATGGAACGCATCCCGTATCTCGGGCAGACAATTTTCAAGTGGCAGGTGGGCGCCTCGTCCTTCCTGGCCCTGCCGGAAAAAGGCGCCCGGCTGATGAACTGGAACGTCACGCTCGGCGACGGCAGCGTGCGCGACATCATCTATTGGCCCGAGGTCGAGAATCTCGACACCATTGCCAGCGTCCGCGGCGGCAATCCCATCCTCTTCCCTTTCAGCGGGCGCTCCTATGACCGGGGTGAGATCCACCACTGGCGCGCCGAGGACGGCGTCCGCCGGCCCATGCCGATGCACGGGCTCGCCCGGCAGGGCCAGTTCCGTCTCACCCGGCTCGATGAGGGCGGTTTCTCCGCGCAATTCGTGCCCGACGAGGCCGCCAAGGCCGCCTACCCCTACGACTACGATTTCGTCGTCAGTTACCGCTTCGACCCGGTGGCGGTCTTTGTCGAGCTGCAGCTGACCAACCACGGTCCGGCGCCCATTCCGTGGTCGGCCGGACATCATTTCTATTTCACCCTGCCTTGGAGTCCCGGCCGCACCCGCCGGGACTACGCGCTGGAAACCTCCGCGACCAAGCACCTCAAGCGCGACGAACAGGGTCTGCTCTATGCCGGCCCCCGGGTCGGCGCGCGCGAGTCCCTCGACAACGCCAACCTCGTGGACCTCATCCACACCGGCCTGCGGCGCGAGGTCTTTGCCGTCACCGAGGCGGGTACCGGCAACCGCCTGCTCTTCCGCACCAGCATGGCCGGCAGCAGCGCCAAGGAACTCGCCGTCGTGACCTGGACCCAGGACGAGAAATCCCCCTTCTACTGCGTCGAACCCTGGATGGGCCCGCCCAACGCCGCCGAGACCAAGGTCGGCCTGCACCACGTCGCCCCGGGCCAGACCCAGAAATTCTACACCGAGATCTCCATCGGTTGATTTCCCGGCGTTTCCGGCCACGTTCAGTCCTGCACCCTTCCTGATCCCATGAATTTTCCTTTTGCCTTCGTCGAGGGTATCGGCGGCCCCGAACTGTTGATGATCATGTTTGTGATCCTGCTGCTGTTCGGTGCCAACCGGCTGCCCGACCTCGCCCGCGGCTTTGGCAAGGCGGTGCGCGAATTCAAGAAGGCCACCAGCGGCGTGGAACAGGAGGTCCGCCGCGCCATGGAGGAGCCGCCACCCCCGCCCGCCCCCCGTCCGGTCGGGACCATTGGCCAGGGCGAAACGCCCGCGCCCGTTCCGCCGCCCCACGCGGAGTAAGGGTCAGCCGAAGATCTTCCCGCGATTGAACCTCCAGACGGCGATCGCCATCACCCCGGCGGTCATCGCGCCCAGGATCCCGAGGGTCGGCAGCAATTCGAGGAACGAGGCATTGGCCCACAGCACCTGTGAGAAGCCCTCCATGGCCCAATAGACCAGCGTCAGCTTGCTGACCTGCTGGATGAACTCCGGCATCAGCGTCACGGGAAACCAGGCACCCCCGATCGCGCACATCAGCAGGATCAGGAACGTGGCGAGGCCGCTGGCCGCCTCCTGCGAGGACGACACCGCCGCCAGCAACATGCCGAAGGCCGTGCAGGCCGCCGCCGCAAACGCGCAGACCAGCAGCAACAGGCCGATGTGATGCTCGACATCGATGCCGTAGAGGATGCGCCCGGCCACGAAGAGCGTGATCAGTTGCAGCAGGCCGATGCAGATGCCATAGACAAATTTGCTCCAGAGGATCTGCGCGCGGCTCACGGGCCCGGCCAGGACCCGGTGAAAGATGCCATGATCGCGCTCGGAGAACAGGGCCGTGGCCGCGGCACTCAGCGCGAAAAGCAGGAACTGCATCGCCCAGCCACCCACAATGCGCGTGGCCGCGGGGGATTTCACATCCTGCCCGACCACCTGGATCGACTCGATGCGGATGACCCGGGAAATCAATCCATCGTTATCGGTGGCAGAGCCGCCGGCGCCCGTCATCCCGAAATTGCCCTGCTCGATGTTTTTGCGGATTTCGGCGGCATTGCCGCCAAAATTGCGCGCAACGTTGTCGGCGATGGCCTGGTTGAAATCGTCCATCCGCTCCGGCCCGATCACTCCCCGGCCCCGCGCGACCAGTGACTGCCCGAGCAGTTGGGGCACATTGGAGAAAATCGTCTTTTGCAGGATGCCGTTGACGAGCTGGGTGTCGATCTCGTTGCGCGGATTCGTGTAGATCTTCAGGTGCAGGCCGAGACTGGTTTCGCTGAATAGGTCGGCGGGGATCACGACCGCAAACCGGAAGTCGTTATGGCGCATCAGGGGCGCCAGGTCCTCCTCGCGCAGGAGCCGCTCCGTCCCGTCTTCGGCGACGTGCCTGGTGATGACCTTGAAGGCCTTCTCGGCCTGCAGGGCCTCGACCAGGCGGGTCGCAGCCGGGTTGTCGCTCGCATTCACCACCGCCAGCGGAATCCCGGTGGGGCCCGAATCCTTGCGGTTCACGCCAAAGACCCAGCCGAAGATCCAGATCAACGCGAATGGTACAATGAAGGTGAGCGAGACCGCCGCCCGGTTGGAGAAGAAATTGGCGAAGTCCTTGCGGACGAGAACGAGGATCGTGTTCATGGCGGTTTGATTATTCGCGGAGCGTGCGGCCGGTCAGATGCAGGAACAGCGCCTCGAGCGTGGGGCGCTGGCTGGTGAAATGCCGGGCCGGCAGGCCGAGCGACTCGGTGAGATTGTAGAAGCTGGACAACCTGTAGCCGGACTGCGGCCGGAAACGGTAGTGGTCGTTGCTCTTCTCCACCGAGCCGTGCGCCCCCAGCTGGCCGGCCAGCCGGGCGGTGTCATCACCCAGCGGGAAGCGGATTTCCTCCTCGAAGGGCAGTTTGAGCAGCAGCTCATCGAGCGTGCCGAGCGCGGGAATCTTGCCGTGGTCGATAATACCTATGCGCGAGCACAGCCGCGTCGCCTCCTCCATGTAGTGGGTCGAATAAATCACCGTGAGACCCTCGCGGTTCAGCTTCTCGAGAAATTCAAAGATGGCGTTGCGCGACTGGGGATCGACCCCGACGGTCGGTTCGTCGCAAAGCAGCAACTTGGGCCGGTGCAACAGCGAGGCGACGATGTTGAGCCGGCGCTGCATGCCACCGGAGAAGGTCTGTACCGCATCGCGCCGCCGGTCGGCGAGCTGCATGGCTTCCAAGCCCTCGTTGACCCGGTCGCGCAGGACCGTGCCACCCAGCCCATAGAGCTGGCCGAAGATGCGCAGATTCCGCTCGGCGCTGAGCTTCGGGTAGAGGGCGATGTGCTGCGGCACGAGCCCAAGGCTGGCGCGCGCCTCGGGCCGGGCCGCGGACAGGGGCTCGCCGTTCAGGGTGATGCTGCCTGCGTCCGGCGCGCGCAGCCCGGCGACCAGCGACATGAGCGTGGACTTGCCGGCCCCGTTGGGCCCGAGCAGGCCGAAGAATTCACCGGCCTTGATCTGCAGGGACACGCCATCCAGGGCCGTGAGCGCGCCGTAGCGCTTGGTGACATTTTCGAGGGTAAGCATGCGAAAGCGGTGGGTTGCCGCGCACGCTTGAGTCGCGCCCCGGCAAAGACGAGCCCATCATCATGATAAATCGCCGCGATCATTGTATCTCGGATCATCCCAATCGCGGGATGAGGGAATTTCGCGAGTGGGCCGGAGTCACACCTGACGCGCAGGGCCATAATCCTGAAGAATATTTCTTGTCGCTGGCAGATCGCGGCTTACGCGCTGCGCCGTACACTGGCATCCCGCCTGCAATACTGATGCGGTCATAGTTAGTGTGTGTGTGCAAAAACCCGCTCTTTAGGAGAGCGGGTTTTTTGTCGCCTGATTTCTCCGCCGGACAAGCATGTGTTCGTGTCCGCGAATGAGCCAAACGAGCCCGTCAGGATTCCCATCACGGGCGAACTCGACCTGCACACCTTCCGACCCGCCGAGATCGCCAGCCTGCTCGAAGACTATTTCTCCGAGTGCCGCCGGCAGGGGCTGCGCCGCGTCCGCGTCGTGCATGGCAAAGGCACCGGCACACTGCGCGCGACCGTCGAGGCGCACTTGCGGCGATCGACCGTGGTGCTCGCCTTCGGCCCCGGGGACGAGACTTCGGGTGGCTGGGGCGCGACCCTCGTTACACTCAAGCCCGCGGATTCCTGATGAACTTCCGCGACTTTCCTGCGATGATGCGGGTTCTTACCACCACTTATGAACGCCATGCACGAAATTGACTACAAGATCCACGGTGACGACATGCAGTTCGTCGAGGTCGAGCTCGACCCGCAGGAGGCCGTCGTGGCCGAGGCGGGCGGCATGATGTACATGGACGAGAGCATCGCCATGCAAACGATCTTCGGCGACGGCTCGCAACAGAACTCCGGCTTCATGGGCGCGCTGCTCGGGGCCGGCAAGCGCCTGCTCACCGGCGAATCGCTCTTCATGACCGTCTTCCAGAACCAGGGGGTGGGAAAGAAGAAAGTCGCCTTCGGGGCGCCCTATCCGGGCAAGATCATCCCGGTCCACCTCGCTGACCTCGGCGGCGAACTGATCGTACAGAAGGATTCCTTTCTCTGCGCCGCCAAGGGCGTGAGTGTCGGCATCGCCTTTCAAAAGCGGCTCGGCGCCGGCCTGTTCGGCGGCGAGGGCTTCATCATGCAGCGGCTCACCGGTGACGGCTGGGGCTTCATCCATGCCGGCGGCACCCTGCTGGAACGCACCCTTGCTCCCGGTGAGACCCTCCGCGTGGACACGGGCTGCATCGTCGGCTTCCAGCCCTCCGTGGACTACGACATCCAGCTGGTCGGCGGCATCAAGTCCGCGCTGTTTGGTGGCGAAGGCCTGTTCTTCGCCACGCTGCGCGGCCCGGGCAGGATCTGGCTCCAGTCCCTCCCCTTCTCCCGTCTGGCCGGCCGCATCGTCGCCGCCGCGCCCCGGACCGGTCGCGGTGGCCGGGAGGAAGGTTCGCTTCTCGGTGGACTCGGCCGCGTGCTCGACGGCGATAACAGCTGAGCCGCCCATCCCGCCTCTCCGCCGGCCGTCATTCCGGCGTTGTACCCGGTGCCTGCATGTCCCAGATTCGGGACATGGGCACAAAATTCACATACGCGCTGTACATGACAATCGCCGGGGCGGTCCTCAACCTCCTCTTGTATTTCACCGGTTTTCAGACGGAGAAACTCGCCACCGGGCAGCATATCCAGTGGGTGGGCTTCATCATTATGTTTGCCCTCCTGTGGCTCGGCATCAAAGCGGTGCGCGAGGAGTCACCGGGCAAATACCTGAGCTACGGCCAGGGCTTGGGTTCCGGCGTGCTGATCTCCCTTTATTCCGGCCTGATGAGCGCCGTCTACACCTTCATCCACTTCAAGTTCGTGAACACGGATTTCGTGGATTACAACATGGAGCTCGTGCGCGCCAAATGGGCGGAAGCAGGCATGGGTGCCGACCAGATGGAAAAAGCCGAGGGCATCACCCGCATGTTCATGGGGCCGGTCGCCATGACCATCATGACCCCGATCATGGTGGTTTTCATGGGCCTGATCATGTCCCTGATCATTGCCGCCATCCTGAAGCGCCCGGCACCGCCGACGACCCAGGCCTCTTGAGAACAAATCGGGGCCGCTTGTCGGCGGCCCCGATTGGATTGCACACACACCACGGCGCGGCTTGACCGCGCCGCAACTGTTTAGAGGGAACGCATCCCGGCCTCGGGGGCACGGGGCGGCGGCAGCAACTGCCGTGTCTTGGTCGCCGGCTCGATGACCCTCGTCTCGACCTCCAGGTCGTTGTCATCGTCGCCGAGGTCCGCACCACCGATGGCCTCCAGGCGGGCCATGACCTCGGGCGGGAGCTTCTTGTGGTCCTCGGGCGAATTGATCGGACCCTTGAAGGTGACTTCGCCCTTCTTGTTCTTCACGGTCAGCTCGCGCTTGCCACCGCTATTGTTGACCTCGACCGCACCCTCATCGTCGGAGAAGACAAAGTTGCCCGACGGCAGGTCGAGGATGGTCGATCCTTTCTCGCCGTGGCGCTTGAAGACATGCACGCGGGGCTTGGCGAACCAGTTCATCCGGTCGCCCCCGATCAATCGCATGACGTCACCTGCCTCGTGGCCTTCCATCATGGGAATGCCGGGCGCGGCCGAGGCGGTGAATGTGCCGCTCGACCCGAAAGCCACATTGGCGCCGGGACCCTCCCCGTTGAAAAACTGCATGAACGGCCGCCCGGCCTCCATCGCGAACTTGGGCACCTCGTGCTCTCCGAGCTTGGCTTTGACCGTGGTTTCCTTGCCACCGCGGACCAGCGTCAGTTTCACCTCATCGCCGGCTTTGCGGTTGCGCACGAGCACACTGAGCTGGCGCATATCGATCAGGATCTGGTCGTCGAGCTTGGTCAGGATGTCGTGCTTCTGGAGCAGGCTGGCCGCCGGGCTGCCGTCGGCCACGCGGCGAACGACCAGCCCGGTGTCACGGGGCAGGGCCAGCTGGGCCGCGACCGTGGGGTCAACCGGCATGGTCTCGACCCCGAGGTAGGCGACTTTCTCCATCTCGGCCGGCCCGGGACCGTCCCGGTTGACCGCGACGTTAAACTGCGCGCCGCCGCCGCCGGATTGGCGGCGGATGACGATCTCCTTCTTGGGCTCGGTCTCGGCCAGGGCGGAGGTCGCGAGCAATAGAACGGGAATGAGGTATCTGACTGGTTTATTATTCATGGGTAAATTCATCAATCGAGGCTGGCGCGGACCACGCGCACCTCGTCACGCGGCACGCTCCAGCGAAGCGAGGCGTTGGTCGCGGGGTTCTTCCAGGTGTAGGTGTCGACGTAGCGGTAGCGCACCTCCCGGCCCTCGGTCTGGTCGGCCAGCTTGGCCGGGGCGCTTTCCTGCAGGTCATAGAGCACCGAGGTGGCGCGAACCGGCTCGTAGCGGTTGGCCGGGATGGCCGCCACCGGACGGGTCGCAACGGGGACCGGCTGCGCGGCGGCGGCAAGGGTGGCGCCGGGGGACACCGCAGGCCGGGGATTGGGACGGTTGGATTGCATGACCAAGACCAGCGCGATGGCCGCAGCCAAGCCGGCCAGGGACCAGGTCGCCCATTTCCACGAGCGCAGGCTGGTCGCCGTGCTGTAACGCGGCGCGGGCACGACCGCGGGCGCCTGACCGAGCTCGTGCTCCAAGGCCTGCATCAGGCCGGCCGAGGGCCGGCGCGGGGTCAGGCGCGTCAGTTCATTTTCGAGTTCTTGCAGGGTCTCATCCATGGCAGAGTGGTTCCAGTTCCTTGCGGAGTGCGTTCAACGCATAGCGATAACGCGAGGCCGCGGTGTTGGGCGGGATGCCGAGGACCCCGCCGATCTGGTCGAAGGTGAATTCCTGCCAGATCTTGAGCACGAGCACCTCGCGCTGCTCGTCCGGCAGGCGTTGCAGTGCGACCTCGATCTCGATGCGCCGCTCGTCGCCCTCACCGGGGAGTTTCTCAAAGTGGAAGACCTGTTCCTCGATGCCGCCCCCGGCTTTCTCTTCCCGGGCTGTACGGCGGTCCTCGCGGCGGGCGAGATCCAGCGCAGCGCGGCGGATCGAGGTGACAATGAGCGCCTGGGGATCGCCGGGGAGTTGCCGCTGGTGCCGCCAGTAACGCACAAAAGCCTCCTGCAAGACATCCTCGGCGTCGGCGAGCGAGCGGGTCCATTGGCGGGCGCAGAGGAGCAGCTTGGGGCCGTGGGCCTCGATCCAGAGTTTCCAGCTGTCTTGTTCATTCGTACGCTCCATGCGGGGGATTTCGCGTTGTTTCCTGAAGAGCGTCACGGGCCGGGGAATTTGTCTAAATCTGCCCGGAAGCGGGCCGGATGCAGACATTAAAAGAGGCCGGGGGTTCGCACCCTCCGGCCTCTGTTACACTACTACTGACTTAAAACTGTCGCTGGCTCAGGCCGCCACGCGGGCCTTGGCACCCGGGGCGCGCAGCGCGATGGGCGCCGGCACCGCCCGCTGGAAGTCACCCGTGACAACCGGGGCCGCGAAATAGGCCTTCGGACTGGACCGGTAGTCCGAGGCGGCCATCGCGAGCAGCGCGGCCGCAGTGAGGTAGCTCACTCCAATAGCCGCACCGGTCAGGATGTTACCCGTGACTTCCGCGCCGGCGAAACCAGCAAAGATGCCGATGGCGACGGTGCTGGTGATGACTTGGATCGTGTTGGTGTTCATAAAATTGATTCGGTTTAGGTTTTCTTGGTTGGTCACCTCTTTGGGTGATGCCGGAGTATACGACATTCCTTGCAATAGTTTAAATACTTAGATTCTATCATATTCATCTGATTATCCTATGGAATTATACCAATTGCGTTACTTCTTGGCAGTCGCTGAGACAGGGAATTTTACCAAAGCCGCTGCCCGCTCTTTCGTCTCCCAGCCATCGCTCAGCCAGCAGATCTTGAACCTCGAGGAGGAGTTCGGGCAGAAGCTATTTCACCGCATGGGACGCAAGGCGGTCCTCACCGAAGCTGGTAAAACCCTCGTGGAAGGCGCCCGCCGCATCCTGAGCGATGTCGACCAGACCTTACAGGATCTGAAGGAGAACACCGGTCAGGGCCCCAAGGTCACCGTCGGGGCCATCCCTACCGTCGCCCCGTTTTTCTTTCCAGCCATCCTGGCCCACTGCCGGGCCAGCGATATCCTTTTGGACATCCACACCCATGAGGACTTCCGGCGGCCGCTCGCCGAAGCGGTCCTGGACGGGCACCTCGACTGGGCGTTGATCTCCCTGCCCTTCAATGAGCCCCGTCTGCACATCGAGAAGCTTTACAGTGAACCACTCTGGGTCGCCATGAGCGCGAACCATCCCCTCGCCCAGAGCGAACGCCTTACCTTCGAATCCCTCCGCGACGAAACCTTCATCCTGATGGGCGAAGCCTCCACCCTCACCCTGCAAATCCAGCGCTTCTGCGGCGATCACGACTTCGAGCCGCACATCGGCCATCGGTGCGGCCAGCTGTCGACCGCGAAGTCACTCACGGCCATGGGTCTCGGTATCACGGTTCTGCCGAAAAGCGCCCGCAGCGCCACTGACCCCGAAGGTCTCATTTTCCGCAAATTCACCGGACCCGTGCAGCCTTCGCGTGACATCGCCCTGGTGCGGCACCGCCGCCGGCATCTGGGTGCGGGCCCCCTGCTGTTTGCGGAGGTGGCCCGCGCCGTCGTCGGGCCGGTGCCGGCAACCACCACCACTCCACCCTTCGTGCCCACGCCCGCCCCACCCGCAACCTGAGTTTGCACCGGCGGACAATTCGCGAAACACTGACCCTCCATGCCGGCCCCTGCTCCCTCCGCCACCGTCCCGCCGCACCCCCTTCCGGTGCGACCCGAACTGCTCGCGCCCGCCGGGGACTGGGAATGTGCCCGCGCCGCGGTGGAGAACGGGGCCGACGCGATCTACTTCGGCCTCGAACGCTTCAACGCCCGGATGCGCGCCAAGAACTTCACTGTCGCCGACCTGCCGAAGCTCATGGAATTCCTGCACCGGCGCGGCGTGAAGGGCTATGTGACCTTTAACGTGCTCGTCTTCGCCGACGAACTCGCCGCTGCGGCGGATTACCTGCGCGCCATCATCACCGCCGGGGTCGACGCCGCGATCGTACAGGATGTCGGTATCTGCCGGCTGATCCGGTCGATCTCGCCTGATTTTCCGATCCACACGTCGACGCAGATGACCGTCACCAGTTCCGCCGGCGTGGACTTTGCCCGCGAGCTCGGCGCCAATCTCGTCGTGCTGGCCCGTGAAAACTCCCTCAAGGAGATCGCCGCCATCCGCGACGCGCAGAAGGCCTCCGCCGTGTCGCTGCCGCTCGAGGTCTTTGTGCACGGCGCGCTCTGCGTCGCCTATTCCGGCCAGTGCCTGACCAGCGAATCACTCGGCGGCCGCTCCGCCAACCGCGGTGAATGCGCGCAAGCCTGCCGCATGCCCTACGACCTCGTCTCCGACGGCGCCAAGGTGGAGCTCGGCGATCGCCGCTATCTCCTCAGCCCGCAGGATCTCTCCGGACTCGAGGTCCTGCCCGAGCTCATCCAGTCCGGCGTGGCCTCGCTGAAGATTGAGGGCCGGCTCAAGAGCCCGGAATACGTCGCCAACATCACCCGCGTCTACCGGCGGGCGCTCGACGCCGCCATGGCGAAACTCGGGCCGGAGGCCCCGCCCGCACCCGACTTCGACCGTACCACCGCGCGCTACGACCTGGAGATGGGGTTCTCGCGCGGGCTCTACCCGGGCTGGTTCCGCGGCATCAACAACCAGGAGCTCGCCCACGCCCGCTTCGGCACCAAGCGCGGTGTCTTCCTCGGCCTGATCACCCGGGTCGGCCGCGATCATGTCGCGCTGAAACTCGAAGGCCCGCTCAAGCCCGGCGACGGCCTCGTATACGACGCCGGCCGGCCCGACGAAAAGGAACAGGGCGGTCGTGTCTACCAGGTCGAGACCCGCAACGGCGAAACCGTCCTGCGCTTCGGCCACGGCGATCTCGATTTCAACCGCATCCAGCCCGGCCACCGTCTCTGGAAAACCAACGACCCCGAGCTCGACCGCCGCCTGCGCCAGTCCTACGAGGGCGAACAAATCCGTTTCCGCCGGCCGCTGCACCTCGACGTCCACGGCCATGCCGGGGCACCGCTTACGCTGATCGCCCGGGACGACGAAGGCCATGTGGCCCAGGCGGACTCAACCACGCCGCTCGCCCCGGCCCAGAAACAGCCCCTCACGACCGAACGCCTCCGCGACCAGCTCGGCCGGCTCGGCGGCACACCGTTTGAACTCGGCCAGTTCACCAACGAACTCGAAGGTGAGGTCATCCTGGCCGTCAGTGAGCTCAACGAGCTCCGCCGGCGCATCGTCGCCGACCTCGATGCCCAGCGGGCGACCCCCCAGCGCTGGCAGATGAACCCCGCGCCGCCCGTGCAGACGCCACTGGCAGCAACCGTTTCGACCGCCGAACCGGAATTGATCGTCGTCATCCGGCACCTGCACCAGCTCGAGGCGGCCTGGCAGTCCGGCGCCCGCACGATCTACGCCGAATTCGAGGACCCGAAGAAATACCGCGAGGCAGTGACCCGCTTCCGCGAGCTGCGCGGCAGCGACGCCACCGCCACGCTGTGGGTGGTGGCGCCGCGCATCTTCAAGCCGGGTGAGGAGTGGATCCTCAAGCAGATCCTTTCCTGCGAGGCCGACGGCTATCTGGTCCGCAACTACGACCACCTCCAGTGGTTCGCCGGGAAGCGCCGCCGCGGGGATTTCTCCCTCAACGTCGCCAACCCGCTCACCGCCGACTATTTCATCAACCGCTACGGCCTGGAGCGCATCACGGCCTCCTACGACCTGAACGTCGCCCAGCTCGAGGCGCTCCTGCAGGGCGCCCCGCCCGCGTGGTTCGACATTACCCTGCACCAGCACATGCCCATGTTTCACATGGAGCACTGTGTGTTCTGCGCGTTTCTTTCGGACGGCACCGACTACAAGAACTGCGGCCGGCCCTGCGACACGCACGACGTGCGCCTGCGCGACCGCGTTGGGGCCGAGCATCCGCTCAAGGCCGATGCGGGCTGCCGCAACACGGTCTATAATTCCCGCGCCCAGACCGGGGCCGAGTTCGCCGACCGCCTGCTGGCGCTGGGCGCCCGCTCCTTCCGCATCGAGTTCCTCAACGAGAGCGGCGAGGAGCTCCGGCGCACCGTGGGCCGCTACCGGCAGCTCCTGCGCGGTGAGATCACCGGGGCGGAGCTGTGGCGCGAATTCAAGTTCATCAACCAGCTCGGGGTCACCCGCGGCCAGCTCGAAACCGCCCCGCAGGTGATCAAGCGCAAGACCTGAACGCCGCCCCCAAGGGCGGAAGGACAGTCAGACGGGTGGCAATTTTTGTCGCCTCGGGCCGGCGGCCCCGCTTACTTGCAGCCCTCCCGCATGGACCCGACCAACGGCAAAACCAACCCCGCCAGCCCCGCGCCCGACCTTGAGATCAAGGACGCGGCGGTGATCTTCAAGCCCATCTGGGAAGACCTGGAGGCGCACTTCGGCCGCGAGTACCTGCGCTTCCCCAAGGAGATCATCCTCCTGGGTGGTGCCCCGGGCGCGGGCAAGGGCACGCACACCGCGTTCATCTCGCGCACGCGCGGCCTGACCTGCCCGCCCATCGTGATGAGCTCGCTGCTCGACACCCCGGAGATGAAGAAGGTGAAGGACGCCGGCCACATGATCGGCGACCGCGAGGTGCTCGCCGTCCTCCTCCGCCAGCTTCTCAAGCCCGAATACCGCGACGGCGCCATCCTCGACGGCTTCCCCCGCACCACCGTGCAGGTCGAGTGCCTCAAGATGCTGTATGAAAGAATGACGCAGCTCTGGCGCGAGTTTTACGGCACCCCGCTCGCCATCCATTTCCGCCAGCCCGTCATCCAGATCGTCGGCCTCTTCATCGACGAGAAGGAGAGCGTGATCCGCCAGCTCAAACGCGGCCGCGAGACCAAGGAACACAACGAGGAGGTCCGCCGCACGGGACACGGCAAGCTGCTCGAGGAGCGCGCGACCGACTTCGACGAGAAGCTCGCCCGCCGCCGGTACCGCGTGTTCAAGGAGCAGACGTGGGACGCGCTCCTCTCCCTCAAGGACATCTTCTACTACCACCTCATCAACGCGCAGGGCTCCATCGCCGAGGTCGAGCAGAACATCCTCGGGGAATTCGAGTACCAGAGCTCGCTCGAACTTGATCCCCGCACCTACGACCGGCTGCGCACCCTGCCCCTCGCCAGCGAGATCGTCGTCCATGCCCGGCAGGAACTCGTCCGCCGCCTCGACGGCTACGAGCTGAACCAGACCGAGCTCTTCCAGCGCGTGGTCACCTTGATCGACAAGAAGATCATGCCGATCGTGATGCGGCACGCCCTCTCCGGCCACGCCAACATCAACAGCGAGGATCCCGTCCTCACCGAGTCCGACGCCCTGGCCATGTTCATCGACATCTTTTCCGAGCGCGGCTACCACGCCGTCGTGGATGTGCACCGCATCGAGGTGCCCGAGTCGGTGGACCTCGCGACCGGCAAGATCAACTGCCGGATCAAGAAAGTCTACCGGACCATCATCCGCTTCAAGGGCTCCGAGATCCGCCGCGGCTGAGCCGCCGGGTTACTCGTAGCGCAGGGCCTCGATCGGGTCGAGGGACGCGGCCTTCCACGCGGGGTAGTAGCCGAAGACGATGCCGATACCGGAACACACCACCATGCCGGCGATCGCCCAGCCCCAGGGGAAGATGGCAGTGGCATTGAGCATACCGGCCACGACGTTGCCGCCGATCACGCCGACCGCGATGCCAGCCAGGCCACCGACGAGGGAGAGCACGACGGCCTCGATGAGGAACTGGGACAGGATGTTTTTTTTCTTCGCACCGATGGATTTGCGGATGCCGATTTCCTTGGTGCGCTCGGTCACGCTGACGAGCATGATGTTCATCACCCCCACGCCCGAGGCCAGCAGCGCGATGGCGCTGATGACAAAGGCTCCGACCGCCACGACGCCGGCGATATTGTTGAAGGACTCGATCAGCGTATCGTTGGAGAAGATCTCGAAATCGTTCGGATCCTCGGGATCCAGCCCGCGGACGAGCCGCATCGTGCCGACGGAGGTCTCCATCGTCGCGGTCAGCTCCGCCTGGTTGGCGGACTGGACGTTGATGCTGATGGAGCGCCCCGCCCGACCATAGGTTTCCAGGAACTGCGTGATGGGGGTGACGGCAAAATTATCCTGGCTCTGTCCGAACGACGAACCCTTGGGCGCCAGCAGCCCCACCACCGTATAAGCCTGGCCGTCGATCCGCACCATGCGGCCGAGGGGACTCTCGTTGAGGAAAAGCTTCTTCGTCAGCTCGTCGCCGAGCAGAACCACGGCACGCCCGAACTCGACGTCGTCGGGACCGAGGTTGCGACCCGCCGCGATCTCGAAGTTGCGGGCGGTGATGAAATTCTCGTCGGCCCCGCCCAAAATGACGTTGGGGTTGGTGCGCCGGTCGGCGTAGATGGCCACGCGACCGCCCCGCCGGAGCATGAGGCTGACCTGGGCGGAATCCGCCATCAGCTCCTTGAACCGCGCCGCCTGGTTATAGTCGATGTCGCGCCGGTTGGCAAAGCGCTGGCGCGGGTCGCTGAAGTTGATCGCCGGGTACTTCGAGAACTGAAAGCTGTTCGCCCCGAGCACGTTCAGGCCCGACTCGATCGAGCCCCGCAGGCCGGTGATGACCGTCATCACGCCAATGACCGAGAACACACCAACCGCGATGCCGAGCATGGTGAGTCCCGAACGCAGCTTGTTGGCCTTCAGTGAATCAAGCGCCAGGCGGAGAATTTCGGAAACATTCATTCGTAGCGCAAGGCGACCACCGGATCGAGTTTGCTGGCCGCCCAGGCCGGGGCGAAGCCGCTGAAGATGCCCGTGAAGACCGACACGGCGAGCCCGGTGACCACGAGACTGGTGGAGAACACGAGGGGGAACGAGGGGGCGACGGCACCGACCACGGAAGTCAGGACCGCGGCCAGCACGAGCCCGGCCACGCCCCCCACAAAACAGATCGCCACCGCCTCGATGAGGAACTGGAGCAGGATGGTGCGGCGGCGGGCCCCGAGGGCCTTGCGGGTGCCGATCTCCTTCGTGCGCTCTTTCACGCTGACGTACGTGATGTTCATGATGCCGATGGCACCGACAAAGAGCGCCAGGCCGGTGATGAAGAGTCCGGCCAGGGCCACGCCGTTCTTGATCGGGTCGAGCTGGGCGCGGATCGTGCCCTGCTCGTTGATGGTGAAATCATCGCGCTTCTCAGGCCCGAGCGTGCGGAGCCGGCGCATGAGGCCCTGCAACTCCTCGCGGGCCTCGGCCATGCGGGTGCCGTCCACCTGCACCCGGATTTCGCCGTCCTCGCCCACCCGGTAATAGCGCCGGTAGGTGGTGAGCGGCATGGCGACCATGGAGTCCCAGCTGAACAGGCCGAGGAAACTGCCCTGCTTGGCGGCCACGCCGATGACCGTGAAATTCTGGTCGCGGATGCGGATGGTCTTGCCCAAGGGTGATTCGTTGGGAAACAGCGCGTCCGCCACGTCAAAGCCGATGAAGCAGATGTTGGCGCCGACCTGACCTTCGGCATCGGTGAAGAACCGGCCCTCCTTCAGGTCCGAGCGGGTGATGCGGGAGTAATCCGCCGTGGTACCGAGGGTGTAGATGTTGTTCAACCGGTACTGGCCGCGCACGATGGTCGTGAACCGCTCGCCGGTCGGCACGGCGAGCTTGAGGGGGCTGTCGGGGTTGGTGGCGATCCACTCGTTGATCTGGCGGGCGTATTCGTGGCGGATGGGGCGGCGGTTGCGGTAATTCCACCAGTCATCCACATTGCTCCAGGGCCACTTCGAGACATAGAGCAGGTCGTCACCGAAGCCGGAAAAACTGCGGTCCACGCCGGCATCGATGCCCTTGATCGCCGTGCCCATCAGGGTGACGGCCACGATGCCGATGATGACGCCGAGCGCCGTCAGGGCCGACCGCAGCTTGTTGGCCCGGATCTGCGCAAACGCGATGCGCAGGGACTCGGTCAGCTCATAATAAAGACGTCTCATTTTCGAAAATCAGGTGGCCGGACCGTCGGACTCGATGAGGCCGTCGCGCAGGCGCACGATCCGGCGGGCATGCCGGGCGATGTCCTCCTCGTGGGTGACCACGATGATGGTGTTGCCCAGGTCGTA
>Ga0315912_10001082_pt1 | contig 36581 bp, 28 predicted proteins | sample VfabasoilMG_FD_204469 | JGI IMG/M metagenome (GOLD analysis project Ga0315912, IMG submission 204469) | Garden soil microbial communities collected in Santa Monica, California, United States - V. faba soil | ecosystem: Environmental > Terrestrial > Soil > Garden | place: USA: California... | reverse complement strand
CTACTCAGTGGGCAACACTACTCACTTTATGCCCGCCTAATCATCCTCCATTTCACCGTATTCTGCAACTATCCGAAAGAAACGGAACGGGTGTCCGGGAATCTCGGCCTCCACGAAACTCACGCCTTCCTCGACGACAAGCCCGCTGGCTTCCTCTTCCCAGTTCAAGAGGTCATCCGAGGATTCCAGGCGGAACGGTGTGCCATCAAGTGCGTTGAGCCTAAGATGGATACCCGGGCCGGAAAGCGATTCCCGCAAGAGCAGGGGATGGTCATTGTCGAGGATGACGGCGCCGGCGCGCGCCGGCCGGCCGATTTCGTAGGCTGGCGGATCGAAGGGCGGAGGAGTTAGCCGCAACCCCACCGTCTCGATACACTCGGGCAGGTTGTCGTTGATCGGAGTGATAACAATCCGCGCACCGCGTCGTCCGGCGGGAATGGTGAGCGAATTCGCAATGCTCAAATAATCCACGCCGTTTGAGGCGGTGCCGCGAATTGCGTAATAGACGGTGAGCACTGAGTTCGTCGGGCCGGTGCGCCGGATGCGGAATGTGGCTGTGTTGGTCGTGCCTTCACGCGCTACGGCGTCTGTGGCCATGATGCGGACCACCGGCAGGTTGCCAGGTTCGCGCACGGCGATTTCAACTGGCCGCGAGCGCGTTTTGTCGCCCGCATTGTCTGTGGCCACAGCAGTGAGTATATGTTTCCCGGGCGGCACGTTTGACCACACGAGCACGAACGGTCGGGTCAGGGAATCATCCGTCAGCACATCCGTGTTCAAACCTGGCAACCGAACTGGTGATGTATCGAGCACCACGGTGGGATTGCGCACTATGCCGAGACTGTTCGTGCCGTCGAAAAACTCCACGGTGGTCACCCAACCATCGGGATCGCCGGCTGCCGCTACCAGCCGCAAGTCCAGCGGCGCGGAGAAAACCGAGCCGTTTGGAGGGCTGACAATGGCCACCGTGGGAGGCCGGTTGGGCGCGTCGTTATCGCGGATGTAAGCGATGTCGCGCCCCGGAGTGCCGACCAGATAACAATCGGCAGTGATGGCGTTGCTGAGGACACAGGGCGGCTGCTGCAATGTCAGGATCACCGACTCAGTGCCTTCGACGAGCGTGTCGTGCCGTGCCATAACCTCGATGAACGCCGCGGGCGAGTTGGAGGGGATCACAACCACGCCCGAAAGAGTTGCATAATCGACTCCATTCGAAGCTGTGCCGCCAATGCGATACTTCACAGTGAGCGAACGACTCAAGTCGCCGCCGTGCCGCGCGACCCGGAAGCGGGCAGGGTCGAACGCCGGGGTGATCGGATTCGGTTCGGCCGCGATCGGATCAATCGCTTCGATCACTACGGTCGGCACTGGAGGAATTGTCACGACCTTGATGAGTACCGGATCGGTGAGCGAAATCGCCCCGTGATTGTCCGTAGCGCGCGCCTGCAGCACATAACCGCCGGTCGGCGCATTGGACCACGTAAGCGAGAAGCGTTGTAGCAAGCCAGGCGGCGGCGGTACGATAAAGTGCACTTCCTGTTCACCGATCTTCACGTGGTTGACGAAGAACTCGACCTTCGTCACCCAGCCATCGGGATCGCGCGCCGCCACGTCAATTTTGATGTCCGAGCCGGCCCGGAAAATGTCGCCCGTGGCGGGGTGGACGATTTCGGCCTTGGGCGATTGGTTGACATCATTATCGAAAATCACCGCGCGCGCGCTGTGGGGATCGCCGACGACGTAACAGCCAGGCGGCGGCGGATGAATCGCCGCGCAGACAACGGGCACCAATTTGGCAACCACCGTTTCCGTACCCTCGACGAGATTATCGTCAATCGGATCGACCACAATCCTCGCCCGGTACTGGCCGGCGGGGATCAGCACGCGGCCGGAGAGTTCGCGATAATCGCGGCCATTGATGGCCGTGCCATCAAGCTTGTAATAGACCGTCAAGTCCTCACTAACATCGCCGTGACGTCCGACTGTGAAGGTCGCCGACTGCGGATTCGCTGGCGTGGGCCAGGGAGTAATGATGATGTTCGTGCGCGAGACATCGGACCAAGCGTCAAACCACGGCCCTTCGCTGGCATAAGGATCGGTCGCGTAGATGACAACGACTGGCGGTCGCGTGGGCGGTCGCACTTTGATGTGTACCGGATCTGACTTTGCCTTGGCGCCGCGATTGTCCGTCGCCAATGCGGTGAGTGTGTGCGGACCCGGCGGAACATTTTCCCACAACAAGCGGAACAGTTGTTCGGGGGATACGGCGTCGCTGGTCGTCACCAGATTGTTCGTCACGATGCCAAGGCTGTTCGTGCCATCGAAGAACTCCACGGTGCGCACCCATCCATCGGGATCGTTCGCCAGGGCGGCGAGTTTGATGTCCACCGGAGCTTCGAACACGTCGCCCTCCTCCGGGTGCACGAGCTTCACGCGCGGCGGATGGTTGGTGGGCGGGAGATCATTATCGCGGATGGCCGCGCGTGCCACGTCGTTGCTGCCGATGCGATACCACCATTGCGGGGTGGTGTTGGCGGGTGAGAGCAATGGATGCGGGACCAGCTTGAGCACAACAGTCTCCGTGCCTTCGACCAGATTGTCATCAATTGGCCGGATAAAGATGTTCGCCGCGGATGCCCCGCTGGGAATCTCGACGCGATGGGGTATTTCGGAGTAATCCACGCCATTCACCGCGCTGCCTCCGATGCGATAGAAAACGACCAATGGCCGGTCAGTGCCGCCGGTGCGGGAGACATTGAACACTGCCGGGTTCGACGGTGTGAGCAAGCCGGTTTCCGCCGCTTCTGGATCGGTCGCCACAATGTTCACGACCGGTGGGGGGACTGGTGGAACGACTTTGATTTCGACTGGCCGCGAGTGGGAGGACGCACCGTCGTTGTCAGTTGCAACGGCGGTGAGCGCATAACGCCCCGGCGGGACATTGGACCAGACCATCGTGAACGGTGGCAAGGTGTTGATGAGGCTTGCCGGATTATTGGTGACGACGCCGAGGCTGTTCGTGCCTTCGAAGAATTCGACTCGCGTCACGTAGCCATCGAAGTCACGGGCGAGCGCTGCGAGACGGATGTCCGCCGGCGCCCGGAACACATCGCCATCCTCCGGTCGCACCAACCGGACGAGAGGCGGACGATTCGGTGGCGAATCGTTGTCGAGAATTGCCGCCCGCGCAGTGTCGGAGCGGCCGACGTCGTAGCAATCCGGCGGTGAAGGGAGTTGATCGTCGCAAAGCGGTTCCACCAGATGCAACACCACGCCCTCGGTGCCTTCGACCAGCAAATCGTCCACGGGCGCAATCACCACGCGCGCCCGGCGTTCGCCTGCCTCAATGACGACGCTGTGTGGGATCTCACGGTAATCAATCCCGTTTTGGGCTGTGCCGCCGATACGATAGAACACCCGCAACGCGTTGTTGGTAGGTCCGCGGCGGTGGATGGTGAATGTGGCCGTGTCGAGATGATCGGTTGTCGGATCCGGTTCGCTGGCGATAGGGTCCGTCGCCACAATGTTCACCACCGGTCGCGGAGGTGGCGGCAACACCTTAACCTCGACGGGCGAAGATTCGGTGGAATCCCCATCGTTGTCAGTGGCCACAGCCGTCAGCACATGATGGCCGGGCGGAGCGTCAATCCAGACGAGCCGGAACAGATCACCCGGCAACGGAGTCTGGATTGGGCCGGGGCTGACGTCGAGATCGGGGAACAAACTGGCGTCGAGTTCGAAGGTTGGGTCTACGTCCAAGGCGTCCAAGCTCGCGGCAGAAACCAGTGGCCGATTGGTGACGATGCCGAGGCTCCGCCCATCGGCAAAAAACTCAACGGTGCGAACGCGCCCATCATTATCGAAGGCGCGAGCGACGAGCAGAATGTCTTCATACGCTTCGAACACGGAACCCTCACTTGGTTTGATGAGCGCAACTGCCGGGGGCTGATTCGTCGGCGGGAAATCATTGTCGGCAATCCATCCTGCCGCCACGCTCGGCCAGGTGACGATGTAGGGCGGCGGCCAGGTAGGGGGTTGTTGCAACGCAATGACGACGCTTTCCAAGCCTTCAATCAGGAAATCATCCAGCGGACTGACATCCACGGGCGCGAAGTAAGCGCCAGTGGGAATGGTGACTTGGCCGGTTAGAGTGGCGTAATCATCACCATTGGTGGCGGTGCCGCCCAAGGAGTATTGCACGGTAAGCGGGGCGTCGGCTGGTCCGACGCGTACGACGAGGAACTGCGCCGGGTCAGAGCCCTCTTCGGCCGCGCTCGGATCCGACGCGATCACCAACACAAGTGGTGGCCAGGGTGGATTCTGAGCCTGAGCGTTCGAAGGGAAAGTAAACACCCCGACCAGCAACCCGGCGAGAGCACACAGCCAGCGTGAAGTTTTCATAGGCAACCTGATTTTGAGTTTGGAACGAGCACAGTTCTCATTGCTCAATTCATGCCATGCTCACCACATGACAAAATCGCCCGTAAAATCAGGGGTTTACATCAAGCGGGGTTTGTCGGCTCAGATCTGGCTTGGTGGAAATCACCCAATGCTGATTCGGCTGTTGAGTCGGAACACCCGGTCGCCAGCGAACTACGGCGTAAGTGTGGTCCGGTAGAATTCCGTCGGCGGGATATTTGTGCCGGAGACTGTTTCTACAAAGTAAAGCGTGCCCGAGCCGTCGAAGATCTCCGCCAGCTGGTTTGTGATCCAGGCGGTACCGACAACGTTCGTGCCCCGATCCAAGGTGAAGCGTTGGTCCGTCTGGCCTCCGAAGAGAAATACATTATAAGCCGGCGATGGTCCGTTCGTGGTGACGCGGGCATAACCAAGAAACGAAACCGGCGTGAGGTCCGGCACCACCTGGCAACGCAGCGCCACGCCTTCGACTCCCACCAGTACGAGTTGCGCGCCATCAGTGGCGGCCCCATAAAGGGATTTTTTGGTCAACGTCCCGCGGTCCGTCCACTGTGAGAGGTTTGTGCTGGTGAGCACCATGCCCTTCAAGCCTATGGCGATCCAGGAGTCTTGGATGAACGTCACATCATTGAGCCACCAACTCGTTCCGCTGGCACGGGGCGTCCAATTCACCCCGTTGGTGCTGGTGAGGATCGTGCCATTCTGCCCGACAACGACGAGCGAGTTGCCCAGCCAGCGGACACGATAAAGCCAGTTGGTCGTGACATAACTGCGGTTCGTCCAGTTCACGCCGTTGCCGCTCGTGAGGATCGCGCCATTGTCGCCCACTGCAACAAGCCCGCCGGGCCAGGCCGACACGCTGCTGAGCACATTGGTCGTGCCTGAGGTGCGGGTGGTCCAGTTCGTCCCGTCTAGGCTCGTAATGATTGTGCCCTTCGCGCCGGTGACGACATACAGCGAATTGCTCAACACTGCAACACCCTGCAGCGTGTTCGTCGTGGGTGAGCCAGGCAGATCATGCCAGGCGACGCCCAGCGTGCTGATAGATTGCGTCACGACGCCGGTGCCGTTGGTCACGATGACAGTGGTGATCACGTTTGGACTGAGCAGGAGCTTGCCGGTGTCCCCCACGGCCAAGAGTAGATTCGTGTTTCCACCGACGCCAAGCAATGTGGTGTTCGTGGCCGTTTGCGGCACGAGTTCGAGCGTCCAATCCACTCCGTTGCCGCTGGTCATGATCGTTCCGTAATCACCCACCGCGCAGTAAAATCCAGGCAGGGGCATCACGTCCCACAGCCAGTTGCGTACGCTTTGATAAGGTGTGATCCAAAAGTAGGCGTTGGTCGCGTTCTGATAACCTTCGGCGATCATGCCGGTCTGGCCGACGACCGTGAAGAACTGTGGCAGTCCCGACGCTGAATAGTAAGTCCAGTTTGGCGGGCCGTTGGTTTTGGCGAGTTCGTTTGACCACACTATTCCGTCCTTCAACCGCACCTCGCTGTCACCGTCCAACAAGCGATCCGCGCCTCCAGCCGTAGCATAATGCAGTGCGTTCGTCGCGCCTGGTGATTCGGTAAACCAGGTAACACCGGAGTTGGTGCTGGAGATGGTTGCGCCAGCGTTGCCGACCGCGGTGAGCATACCCAGATTGTAGCTGACCCGATTAAGGTGCTGGGAGGTGGGACTGGTGCGTTTGGTCCAGTTCGTGCCATTCGGGCTGGTCAGAATGGTGCCGCTCGCGCCGACCACGACGTAAGTTCCGCCGCCAGCCGCGACGCCACTCAGGTCGTTGCTGACGCCACTGGTTTGACGTTTCCAGGAAATTCCATTCGCACTGGTGTAAATCGCCCCGTTGTCGCCCGCCGCTACCACCAGGGTCGGTGAGGCCGCGACGGCTACAAGCCAGTCGGTGGTAACTCCATCAATCAGATTGCCAGGCTGAAAGCTGCTTACATTATCGGCGTAAAGTACGATGCCATTCTCTCCAACAATCACGATGCGCTGTCCAAAGAACGTGACGCCTTGCAGTGCGTTGGTGACATTTGAATCGCGTGGGAGCCACAGATCCAGGTCGGCGCTGGTGAAAATAGTGCCGCGTTCAGCCACCATCACGCCCAACCCGAGCCCGGGAGAATACGCCATGTCCACGACGTTGCCGCCGAGTGGATACGGATTGGACCAACGCCAGCGCAGCGGGTAATTGATCGCCAGCGCCGTCGAAGCGGCGAGCCAAGCTCCGAATGCCATACTCCAGACAACGAAGGCGGGACGTAAGCGCCTTCCCAACCGGTGGGAAACTGGAAACGTTGAGTTGGGAGGGTGGTGCTTCAAGTTCGTTACATCCGCTGCATTGGAGTCACCAGATTAGGGACGCGCTACTGCAGGCCCGGGTTTCAGCACGGCGACGGGCGAAGGAAGAATCAGCGCGAACACGCAGCCCGTTGGCGTGCTGCTGGCGAGCTGAAGTTCGGCGCCGAGGTGATTCGCCAGTTGCTTGCTTAAGGCGAGCCCAATGCCGGTGCCGCCTTCTTTGGTTGAACGACAGGGTTGGAACAATGGTTGGTCACCGGGAAAACCGGCGCCCTCGTCGCGAACTTCGAAAACCCATTTCCCATCGCGCTGTGCCGCGCCCAGCGTGACCGATTTGCCGCGGGGCGTGGCTTGAACGGCGTTCTCCACCAAGTTGATCAGAATCAGCGCAACCAGATTGGCAACGCGGTTCGGCAACACGCTTTCAGAATGAATCAACGCAGTGAAACTCACGCTACGTTCGACGGTGAGTGGCTGGGCGCGGCAGCGCACCATCTGTTCGAGTTCGGTCAAGGTGACATCGTAAGCGGCGCTGGATTGATCCTCGCGCAACACGCCGACGACTTGATTGATCATCGCTTGCATCCGCCGCGTGGAAGCCACGGCGTGTTCCCAATCAATTTCCTGTTTCGCGGTGTCCGGGCGCGCGGCGACAAAGCTTTCGAGACCAGCGAGGGGATTCTTTAGCCCATGAATCAAATGTGCAGTCACCGCGCCGAGCGCCGAGGTCTTGGCGGCCAGCACAAGTTCCCGATTCGCGCGGGCGAGGTTTTCGGTCCGTTCCGCCAGCAGACGATGCGCGCGATTCAAATGCTTGAACGCCAGGCCCAGCGCAATCGTCAGCACGATTCCCCCGACGCCAAACGCAGTGAAGGCCTGCCAGGCCAAGCGCTTGTCGAGACGCGCATACTCCATAGCAATGCCCTGGCCTTCGACGAGGAACTGGGCGATGCCAGCCAACGGCTTGTCGGCCGAGTGCAATGGCACATTGACTTCCAGCAGGGGAATGGGTGCGGTCTTGGTCACCCGTTCGTCGGGGTAGAAAACTTCCCAGAGCGAGACGCGTGGGCGAAAGCGGCTCACCGGCCGAAGCTGTTCGAGCTCCGGCATGACTCCATCTGACAAAGTGCTCTCAATCACATCAAGGGGAAAGCTCTCGATAAAGCGGCCCTCGGCGCTGAAGAGCCGGACGCCCAAAACTCCGCGGAGTTGCGCGCACCTTAGTGCGATTCCGAGTTGATCCCCAGCGTCCTCGGTTGGCCCTCCGGGACCCTGCCCGACTTCATCCGCGTAAAGCATCAGCGCGACCGCGTAAAGCGCCTCACCGTCGCGACCGGCAATCTGTTGGCGGATACTTTCTTGCAATTGCAGTGTGGACACCACCACCACCGCCGCCAGCACGCCGAGCGCAAGCACGATGACCAGTGCCGGCAGTCGGCTGATTCGCCTGGGCCAGATGGAGGTGGGGTTGGGAGTATTCATTTGAGCCAGTCTAGAAATCCCAACGCAACGCACTGCTGACGGTATTCACAGTGTAAGTCTCGAGCGGGTCATTGGAATCAGCGCCTTCGTATTCGTAGTTCACGGTCCAGACCAGCTTTTCGTTGAGTCGTCGCTCGATCGCCAGGATCGCCGTCCAGTCGGTGCGATTTCGCTTTTCTGTGTCCGTCGCGCTGATGGTCTGCGTGGAGTAATCGTAGTTGGCAAAGCGGCCTTCGGCAGAGACCTCCCAGGCTTTGTGCCGGTAAAGAATCCGGGCGCTCGCGGCCCACCGGAGGTAATCAAAGTATCCGCCACCGTTCTCCTGATTCACCCGCACGCCGCCACCGAGGACAGTGCGCCATTTCCTTTGCTCGTCCCAATGCTGCTGCCACACCAGCCGCAGATCGTGACGCAGCGATTCGCGATGGCTGTTGGTAATTGCAGAGCCAGTCGCCGTAAGCGCCGGGTCAGTGTCGTAGGCCCGCCAGGAAGGTTCGTAACTGGCCGTGAGCTTGGAATCGCGAGCGAAGTGATAGGCCGCGGCGAACTTCGCGCCCGTCTCCCAATAGTCGTCGAGCGGCTGATTGAAGAACTGGCGCGCGCCGTAAGCATCCAACGAGAGCGAAAAATGCTCGGAAAGCTTCAGCCGCGTGCCGGGGCGAAGATTGATCGTTTCGCCGAGTACGGGAATCGGTTGGCGATTGGTCTCGGAAACCGAAACATCGAGCACCTGATCCTGATAGTAAAACTGGGCGGCGAACGAGCCGAGGAGGCTCTCGGTGAAATCGCGCTCCGCCAGCGCCTGGCCAAACGCGGTGTATTCCTGATGCGATACGCCGTTGCCAAAGTAGTGACGCGCATCGCCATTGGCGAAGAAGTTGAAGCGCGGGCCAAGCGGCGCGTAACGCAGCGCGAGCAGTTCAGCCCCCGCCGAGGCAAAGGCGGCGCTTTGGGGATTGTCGTGGGCGAGAAAGACGTTGTCCTTGTAACCGAAGCCATAGCTGCCACCGGCGACCGTATTCCATTCCGGCGCAAGCAAAGCCTCCCGCACCAGCGCGGCGACTTCCTCATCGGTCACCGTCTGTGCGCACACCCTCGAGAGCCCGAGCAAGGTAGCGGCCATGATTCGGCTCCAATTCAAAATGTCCTCAGCCAGGCCGCAACCCGCCGGCGTCATCCTCGCCCCTCGCCAAGCCGTGCGGTAATTCACGCGGGTTGTCGGCGGCCAGGACGGTTAATCTTCGCCCCGATGGGGCCGGGTGTCGGATTGTTGCGCGGATTGCTGGGCCGCCGTGCGGGCGCTGTCAAGCACCTCGCGATAGTCCGGCAGCTTATCGAGCAACTCCTGCTGGCGTTCGCGAAATTCCTTCCGAAATTCCCGGGAGCGTTCGAGCCATTCTTCGCGCGCTTGTTTCATCTTCTCGCGAACGGCAGCGCGTTCTTTGTCGTTTGCCCCTTCCAACTCTTTTTTCAGGACCTGTTCCTGATTCAGGTAATCACGCGCCTGTTGCTTGAATTTCTCCAGGCGCGCCAGGACCTCGGGCGGATACTTCTGCCGTTCAGTTCGCTGCGGACGGAGATTCGATTCCGTGCTGACATCGTTGACGGTGAGTTTGTCGGGAGAAACGGCCTGACCTTCCCGCAGCGGCTGGACGCTCGGCGTGACGTTGGTCTGGGCCAGCGCAGTGGCCGCGATCAACCACGCGCCGACTCCGCTCAGAAATGTTCCATGGATACGATTCATAACGATGCGATGCGCCGGTCTAAAAGTGGTGAACAACTCAACCCATAGCGCACAACGCAGCCGGCTTCAATCTGAAAGGCAGGGGACGTGCCATCGGGGCAGTTTGGTGAAGCTGATTGAGGTTGTGAAGGTTGGGCGGACTGCGCGTGTCCGTGGAGTTGAAATGACTGGGTGAAATGGCCAACAGCACAGCTTTGGCTGGGTGACGTAACCCAGCAAACAATCAGTCCGAAGACTTGGTTTCGCCTACTGGCGCGTCCGGTTTCTGCCCGGTTAAGCGGTAACGCAGATAGTCCCGCGTCACGCCGAGCACGCGGGCGGCCTCAGAGACGTTGTTGCCCGTCTGCCAGAGCGCGTGCTCGATGAGGCGGTGGATCGCTTGCTCGAGGTCGAAGCCGCGGTCTGGGAAATGAAAACTCGGATTGAGCCAGTCATTGGCCGTCAACGCCACCTCGGTGACTGACGGACCGCTGAGGCGCGCGAACTGGAGTGTTTCGCTGTCCTCGAAGACAATGGCGCGCTCCAACTCATGGGCGAGTTCGCGAACGTTGCCTGGCCAGCGATGTGCCATCAAACGGCGACGACCTTCGGCACTGATGGTTCGTGGCGGCAGGCGGTGTTTGCGACACAATTGTGCGGACAACAGCTCGGCAAGTTTTAGCAAATCTTCGCCGCGGTCACGCAACGGTGGAATCTGAAGCCGATACAAATCCAGCCGGTGAAATAGATCCTCGCGGAAATGGCCGGCAGTGATCAGTTGCTTGAGGTCGCGATTGGTCGCGCCGATGATCCGCACGTCCACCGGCAATTCGCGCGTGCCGCCCAGTCGGCGGAGTCGATGATCCTCAATCACTTTAAGCACTTTTGCCTGCAACGCCGGCGAGAGACTTGGCAGTTCATCAAGAAACAACGTGCCGCCATTCGCCGCCTCGAACAAACCCATGCGCGCATTGCGGGCGTCAGTGAACGCGCCGCGTTCGTGACCAAACAACTCCGACTCTGCCAGGGTGTCGGGCAGCGCCGAGCAATTGACTTCAACCAGGGGCTGGCCGGCCCGCGGACCGTGTCGGTGCAACCAGCGGGCAATGCTGGTCTTGCCGGTGCCGGTTTCGCCTTCGATGAGGACTGGCGGCAATTGCGCTTCCATCCGCCGATCCGCCGCGAGGATTTTTTCCAACTGCTGCTTCAGCTCGGAGGTGGATTCGCCAAAGAAGATTTCGTCCGACTGTTCAGCTGCGCGCCGGTGTTCATCCAGTCGCGCGTTCTGTCGGGATTTTCGCGCCCGCGCAATCACCAGTCCGAGTTCTTCGATCTCAAACGGTTTCACCAGATAGTCCAGCGCCCCAAGTTTGATCGCCGTCACTGCTCCGGACACGCCACCTTCCGCGGTCATGACAATCACCCCGGTATTGGACGAAAAGACCTTTGACTCCAGCACCGTCGTGCCGCGGCCATCGGGTAGATTCACGTCCAGGAGAACGAAATCGAAGCTGAAATCTGCCAGCGCCCGACGGGCGGCCTGAAGTGTCCCGACGCCGGTGACGTCAGCGCCGAGCGATTCAAGGTGCGCGGCGATCTGTTTGCGCAGGAGCGATTCGTCCTCCACCACCAGCAGGTCCAACCCGGTGAGGAGTTTCGTTGACATGGCGCTCTTATGCCTCAGCGCCTGCGCGAGTGCGACAACAAAAAGTTTGCCACCGCCAGCGGGCCAGCCAGAATTCCCGGGCATGAAGAACCAGTTCGTGTCCAAGCTGACCATTCAAATCATCGCCGCGGTGCTGTGTGGGTTGGGGGTAATTGCAACCGTAAGCGGCTGTGCTTCGTCCACCGAGACCACCGCGCGGTCAATTCGCGTGATGACCTACAACATTCATCACGGTGAGGGGCTTGACGGCAAAGTGGATCTGGCGCGGATCGCCGAGCTGATCAAACGGGAACGCGCCGACATCATCGCGTTGCAGGAGGTGGATAAGGGGGTAACGCGCACTCAGCAGCGTGATCTGCCCGCGGAACTGGCGACGCTTACGGGCATGACGTGTGTGTTCAGCAATAACTATCATTACCAGGGCGGCGAGTACGGCAATGCAGTGCTGACCCGCTTTCCGGTTTTGAGTGTGACCAACCTTCACTACCGGATGTTGCGGCCCGGGGAGCAGCGCGGGCTGCTGCAACTCACTTTGAAAGTGAATGGCCAGCCGCTGGTGTTCATGAACACGCACATTGACTATCGCCCGGATGACTCGGAGCGCTGGCTGAATGTCCAGGAGATTGAAACCGTCGCCAAGCGCTACGCAGGCAAGCCGATCATGATTTGCGGCGATTTCAATGATACGCTTGGCAAGCGTGTTTACCAACGGATGGCGGAGTCGTTTGATGATTCCTGGCCGCAGATCGGGCAGGGGGATGGATTTACCATTCCGGTCAAAAAACCAACGAAGCGAATTGATTACATCTGGGTGTCAAAGAATTCGCCCTTTGTGCCGATCAGGGCCGCCGTCATTCCCACCGAGGCATCGGATCATTTGCCAGTGCTGGTGGAGTTCAAAGTGAAATGACCCGGCAAGCCAGCGGCTTCCTCAATCCTTGACGCCTACAGCGGGGCGACTATTCTTTCGGCGACGCTCGCCCGTGCGAGGAGTGTTGTGGAGAGATGGCCGAGTGGCTGAAGGCGCTGGTTTGCTAAACCGGTATACCCCTTAAAAGGTATCGGGGGTTCGAATCCCCCTCTCTCCGCCACTTTTTCGAAAGGTCCGATTCGGCTCGCTTCTTATCCACACCACTCGAAGGATGAAGGATTACCCGGCTTATCTCAATGGACAGTTCGTCGCGTCCGAACGAACGATTCCGGTCATTGATCCAGCCACGGGCAACCCGTTTGCCGCTGTGTCAGTTATCGGTCGAGACCGGGTGGCCGCCGCCATCCGCGATGCGCACGTGGCTTTTGCGACTTGGAAGCAAGTGCCGGGCAAGGATCGCGGTGAGTTTCTCCAATCCGTCGCCAGTGAACTCAATCGCCGCCGCGAGGAGATCGCCCGGCTGATCACGCTTGAGAACGGCAAGCCGCTGGCGCAGAGCCTCGGGGAAGTGTCGTTGGCGGTGGATCAATTGCGGTGGTTTGGCGAAGAGGCGCGGCGCGGCTATGGCCGGGTGATCCCGCCGGTGCTGGAGTCCAAACGGCATTTTGTCATCAAGCAACCCGTCGGAGTGGTTGCTGCCATTACCACGTGGAGTTTTCCACTGTTGTTAGCCGCTCGCAAAGCCGGTGCGGCGCTAGCGGCCGGGTGCACGGTGCTGCTCAAACCGTCCCGCCGGACGCCGTTGTCGGCCGTGGCGCTGGCGGAATGTGTCGCCGCCGCGAATCCAGCCAAAGGTATCTTTCAAGTGGTGGTGGGCGAGCCGGTCTCGATCGCCGAAGAATTCCTGGCGAACCCGCTTTGTCGCAAGGTCAGCTTTTCGGGCTCCACGGACGTGGGCCGCGAATTGATTCGCGCCGCCGCGCAAAGCGTCAAACCGCTGGCGTTGGAACTCAGCGGCAACGCGCCCGTGCTGGTCTTCGATGACTGCGAACTCGATGCGGCCGTCAAAGGTGTGATGCTGGCTAAATTCCGCAACGCCGGGCAATCCTGTCTGGCGGCGAATCGCATTTTCGTGCACCGCACTCTGTACCCTGGATTTCTCCAAATGCTGGCAGACCGGACGCGGGAATTGAAACTCGGCGACGGCTTGACCCCGGAGACGCAGGTCGGCCCGCTCATTGACGAGCCGGCGCTCGAACGGGTGCGGGAGCATGTACACGACGCATTACAAGGTGGGGCGCGCCTGCTGTGCGGCGGGCGGCGGGCGAATCGGCCGGGCTATTTCTTCGAGCCCACAGTGCTCGGGGATGTGGCGCGGAACAGTCTTTGCATGTTTGAGGAAGGACTGGCGCCGGTGGCGGCGGTCACGCCGTTCGATACGGAAAGCGAGGCCATTGAACTTGCAAACCACACGGACTACGGACTGGCCGCCTACGTATTTACCAATCACCTCCAACGGGCCTGGCGGGTGGCGGAGCGATTGGACTGCGGAGTGGTGGGAGTGAACGATGGGGTTCCCATGGCAGCGCCTTGTCCGTTTGGCGGCAGTCGCCAGAGCGGCTGGGGGCGCGAAGCGGGGTCAGAAGGCATGGATGCATTCTTGGAATCCAAGTATATTTCCATCGGCATGGAGTGAAGTTATCCGTTGGTGCGGAACCGGCCGGTGCCCGGGAAGGACTCGACGTCGCGTCATCAGTATATCCGATAACAGAACGATTGATTATCAATTCACGTTTGTGCGTCCATCTCTGTTAGGAATGGCTCATCCCTCCGGGGTAAACAAAAGGAACTGTATGCGAACAATTCGACTGACCGTCTGCTGCTTCACAGCGCTGCTGGCAATTCCCGCCTTGGCCCAAGATGCACCGCTGGAGGCCGGTCGTTGGAGCTTTCGCTTCGACATCGGCGGGAACATGCCTTCCGACCCAAAGGTAACTGAGTTTAACGGCCCCATCACCCAAGGCGGCGAAATGGACCTCGACGCCGGCGGCCAGTTTGGCATGGCGGGAGGATATCGGTTGACGCCTTGGCTGAAACTGGAAGGCGAACTGGGCGCCGCTTACAACAACGTGGACCGGATTGGTGATTGGTCTTACCCGGACTCCGGCCTTTCGCACCTGCTGCTGATGGCCAACGTGGTGGTAGAGCACCCCATTGGCCGGCTCCTCCCATTTGCCGGGGCGGGCGTGGGCGGTGATTTCAGTTACTTGAGCTTTGGAAATTCCTACGGCTACTGCTGGGACTGGGATCCGGACGGCGAGGGGCGTGACTCAGTGTTCGCATATCAGGCGTTTGCCGGCCTTACCTACCGATTGAATGATAACTGTTCCCTTGGCGTGATGTATCGGTTCTTTGGCACGCAGGAACAGGAATGGGATGTGGATTGGTGGAGCGGTCCGGGTTTTGACGTTGGGGTGGAATCCATTCGCATTCACTCGGTGAGCCTGGTGTTCAACCTGAGCTTCTGACGGGCTTACGCCGGAGAACTTAAGTAAATCTGGCGGAGAAAAAGGAAATGGCGGAGAGAGTGGGATTTGAACCCACGGTGGGGATTAGCCACGCACGCTTTCCAGGCGTGTGCCTTAAACCACTCAGCCATCTCTCCGCCGCGGCATTCAATGTGACTTTTGCCCCCGCGCGCGGCAATCTTTTTTGCGCCGGTTCGCGGATGATTGCCCGGGCCCGGCTTTCCGTTTAGTCTTCTAGGAATCTCGCGCATCCTTCGGGCTGCGCACCTATGCCAAGCTTCTCGTTCCGCGCCAAACTGCTGCTCGCCATGATGCTGGTGGTGGCGGGAGGCGGCGTCACCACGTTGTTGATCACTCAGCGGCACGTGCGGCACACGTTTGAGCGGGCCTACCAGCTACAGTTCCGGCGGCAGGTGGATTTCTTCAGTTCCTTGCAGGAATCGCGGCTGGAAGCCACACGGGAACAGTGTCTGCGCCTCGCCCAATCCGAGGCGGTGGTGAAGGCCTTGAGCGCTGCCGAGCCGGACGTGGCCGCGCTCTACAATCTGGCCAATGCTGAATTTGGCGAGACGGGCGGGCCGGGGCGCGGCGGGCCGCGCGGGCCGGGTTCAGCGCCTGGCGGGCGCCGCAGTCGAGTCAGCTTTCATCGGTTCGTCAACGCGGAGGGGTCACCGTTGCTGCCCCAGGAAGGGCAGGGCGGGCGTCGTTTTTCGGCGGCACTGCGGGCGCGGATTGAGAGTCAGGCGCAGTTTTTTACCGCGGCCATCACGTCCTCCGCCACGCAGCAGATTGCGTATCTCGCCGCTGAGTTGGAAACGAACGAGCTGGGCTCCGTCAGGTTTAGCGGCCTGCGGTCGCGCCCGTCCAATCAGGCGGGTTCGCCGGGTGAGCGCGGGCCGATTTTCCAGGAAGTCATCGTCACCAAAGTGCTGGCCGCCGATGGGGTGCGACCTTTGGGCGCGTTGATTCTGGGATTGCCAATGCCTGACCTGGTACCGCAACCGCCGTCGGAGGATAGGGGTGCGCCCGCCACAAACGTGAGTTCCGGCATTCGCGCGGGGATGCTGTACCGCGGGCATTTGTATGCAAATCCCAGCGTTATTCCCGACGTGATGGCCGACCAGCTGGCGGACGCGGTGCAAGCCAACCTGGCGCGCACGAGCAATTCGCCCGCCGAGTTCAACTGGAAATTCGCCGGCGAGTTGCAACGGGTCTTTTATCAATGCATGAATCCCGGATCCGTTTTCCCGCCGGCCCACCAGGTCTGCGTGTTGTCGATGGCGGATGCGGAAAGGGAACGGTTTCAGATCCGGCTGAAGATTGCGGGGACATCGCTCGGTGTGTTTATTGGCGCGATGATTTTCAGTCTCGTGTTGTCGCGGGGGCTCGCGGCGCCGGTGCAGCGGCTGACGGCCGGGGCGCATGAGGTCGCCAAGGGAAATCTCGAAGTGCGATTGCCGGTGCGCAGCACGGATGAGATCGGCCGGCTCACCATGGCCTTCAACGAAATGACCGAGGGCCTGGCTTTGAAGGAGAAGTATCGCACCGTACTCAACCTGGTGGCGGATGAAAAGGTTGCGCATCAGTTGATTCACGGAGAGATCGCCTTGGGCGGTGAGTTGCGAGAGATCTCCGTGTTGTTCTGCGACATCCGGGGGTTCACAGCGCATACGCAAAACATGCCGCCGGCGGAGGTCATCGAAATGTTGAACGAACACATGACCGCGTTGACCGCGGTAGTAAAGCCCCATCATGGCGTGCTGGATAAGTTTGTGGGTGACCTGTTGATGGCGGTCTTCGGAGCGCCGGTGCACCATGCGAACGATGCCGCGAATGCCGCGCGTTGTGCGCTCGCGCTGTTGGCGGCCAGGGAGGAACTCAATCGCACTTCGCGGCACCAACTTGCGGTCGGCATTGGGGTCGCTACCGGCACGGTGGTGGCTGGTTGCATGGGGTCGGCGGAGCGAATGAATTACACGGTGCTGGGCGAGCGCGTGAATCTGGCGTCGCGCCTGTGCAGCATTGCCGGGCCGGGTGAAGTGCTGGTGGACGAAGCCACGCTTGCGAAATTGGGGACGCGGGCTCAGGCGGAGCCAAAGGGCGCGGTTGAGTTGAAGGGATTCAAAACGCCGGTGAGCGTTTTCCGGCTGCGTTCGGTCCAGGAGTTCTGAGGCCGTGTCATTGACCCCGGACATCGGCTTCCTGATGTCATCACATTCCGAACTTGAAGTTGGGACAAGCTGCCCCAGTATCGGTGGCATCCATGCGCGCTTTCCTACCTGCGAAATCCGGCATCGCCACGCTGGGCGGGCTGTTCAGTCTCAGCTGGTGCGTGTTGGCCGCGGAGTTGGAGCCGATTGACCTCAAACCGTTCGTGGGGCCATCGCAATTGGAGCGACTCAACGCCGCATGGCTCTTCCCGCAGGGACGTCAGGTGCTTGACGGCGTGCCGTTTCAAATGGACGGCGTCATTGAGCTTTACGGATCAGGCCCGGGACAGACAAAGAACCCCGCCCGCACCAATGTCGCTGGCATTCCGGTAAACCGGATCTGCGAACGCATCCATCTGCTGGCCGCCACGGACGACACCGTTGCGGAAACTAATGTCGTCGCCACGATCCGCTTGCGGTATGCGGATGAATCTGAGGCGAAACTGGAAATCCGATTTGGCTATCAGGTCCGTCGTTGGGTGGCGAACATGTTCCGGGCGCAAGGAGCGCTTAAGGATCCAGCGACGCGGATTGCGTGGACGGGGCAACATGCCGAAGCGGCGCGACAGTCTGGTTACGCCCGACTCTTTCACTCCGTTTTCACCAACCCCGCGCCCGACAAGCTGGTGAAAGAAATTTCGTTTGAATCCGCCAAGGCCCGCGCGGGACTCTGGATTGCCGCCGTCAGTGTGGGGCCGGCGGACGCCGCACCGGTTGCCAACTCTATCACGGTTTCACCCCAGCTTCCTGATTTACGGCCGCATGAGGGCGCGCCCGTCAGCATCCGGGGCTTCGTTCGCGATCTGAAGGGGCAACCGTTGGAGAACTTCCACGTGCGCGTGATGGGCGCGCGGGGGCTGGCTGCGAACGAACGGGAGATTCGCACCGACGATCCGGCGGTCGGCCAGGAAGTGAAAACGGGTTCGGACGGCGGATTCACCGTGCCGGCGTTGCCGGACAATCAACTCTTCAGTCTGCTCGTCTTCGGCGGGGATTTTGAGCCGGGTTATTATCGTGGGGCGCATCCCGGCGCGAGTCCGATTGAAATCCGATTGCGGACCGTTAGCGAACAAAAGCTCCTCGCTCACACAGTGCGCGGTCGGGTGGTGGACCCGGAGGGTCAGCCGGTGCCCGGAGCACTGGTGGAATTCAATGCCGTGAGCAACGACGGCATGGGCACGTCATTCAGCAGCGGGAGCTACGCGGGATTTTCTGACGAAGTATCCACGCGAGCCAACGGCGAATTCCTGATGACCCGCGACAAACCATTCGTTGGCGTGCAGGTGGACATTTCCGCGCCGAAGCTGGCCGCACAGAAGGTGTGGTTGTCGCCATCGAACGGAGTGCAGATCATCGAAATGAAGACCGGCTGCATGGTGCGCGGCCGGTTGTTGCGCGATGGCGAGCCAGTCGTGGGTATGCAGGTGGGAGTGAGCGGGAAAGAACGGGAATCATCGGTGTTCGCGGGGCATTATGCCGTCACCACCGGGGCGGATGGACGATTCGAGTTCAAACACCTCCGGCCAGCGACGGCGTGGTGGTTGTTTGGCAAGATGAGTTCGTTGCAGAAGCTGGGTGCGCTCAAACCGCGGATCGTAACCACACTCCAGGACGGAACAGAAGTGGACGCCGGCGATCTGGAGCTCGTCGCGGGAATCCGCTTGGCGGGCAAGGTGCGCACGCGCAATGGCGAGGCACTGCCTGAGGGTTTGAAAGTTACCCTGAGCCTGGATCAAGTCTGGGATTCACAGGCCGTGACGGTGGACAAGGACGGACGGTTTGCTTTTGAAGGCGTACCGCCAGGATTGGTGGAACTTAACCTCAGCCAGAACAACTGGCGTCTGAGCAGTCTCAATCGCAGTCTGGATGACTGGAACTCCTGGCAACTCGTTGGTCTGCTCGAACAGGACAAGACTGATCTGGAGCTCGTCATCGAGAGCGGCAAATACGCGTTCAATTATCGCGGCAACCTGGGCAACGGCCAACTGCCTCCCAACGATCAAGTGCGATCGCGGCCGCTTGCCGGTGCTGAGGAATCTGGCGGGCCGTATCTTACATTCGCAGGCCAGGTGTTGGACGACGACACCGGCAAACCGGTGACTGCTTTCTCAGTCATACCCGGCCGCCAACCTCCGGTCGCAGTGCGGGGGCAGACCCCGAAGCCACTGGTGCAACGACTGACCGAGCCATTTCGAGAGAAGACGGTTCCTTGGAATGAACTTATCTGGTGGGACTACGGTCGCGAAGAGCGGTTTACCAACGGGAACTTTCGGATGCATTTCCAGTTGCTGACGAGCACGCCGGTGTTGCGAATCGAAGCCTCGGGATACGATCCGTTCGTGAGTGACGCCTTCGCCACACCGACGAACGGGTTGGCTTTTCGGCTGACCAAGGGCGTGGGACCTTCGGGCGTGGTGTTGCTTCCCGATGGCAAGCCGGCGACTGGCGCGACCGTCATTTTCGGCGCGAAGCGCGAGCAGTTCGGCTTGACCGGAGTTGAACTCATGACCCACGGCGGCACAAACTGGTTTCATCGGACCAAAGCCGACGGAAAATTCTCGTTCCCGGCGCATCAGGATGGTGAATTGTTGTTTGCGGCGCACACGAACGGCTGGACCACACTGCCCGCCAAGAATGGTAAGAGCGGTCTCAAGCTTCGCCTCGAACCTTGGGCGACCGTGGTCGGTGTGTTGCAACAAAGCAACGGTCCGGTGATGGCGGGGGTGCGGCTGCATTTGGGCGGGACTTTTGACGCTCAGCGCCCGTACGTCAACCTGGGTCTCTATTGCGTCACGGATAGCGCGGGACGGTTTTTCTTCCAGAACGTGCCGGGCGAACGTCTAAATTTGGTCCGCACCATTCCGATGGGCACGGGTGGTGGGTGGACGCACCAGCTACAGACGTGGGTGGAGGTTGAACCCGGTGTAACCAACGATCTGGGTACAGTCTTTTATGATACGCCCCCGCCGCCGCCGGTGCTCGAGCAGCTTAAACGGAAGATTGGCTTGTAGCTAACGGATTCACCTACGTGCTGCAGGAAGTCTTCTGCGAAAAATGGGTCGGGTAGCTGAGCGGCGGGCGACTTCCTTGAAGCCCGCACGCCGGAATGCCGATGCTAATCCGGTGTAAACAAACACCGCCGGCTGTTCCTTTCGGGTTTCGGTCGGGTAGCCTTCGAGAATCCGCGCGCCGTTTTCTCGCGCGAACTTTGCCGCCGCTTGCAACAAGGCGACGGTCAGGCCTTGCCGGCGGAATTCCTTGGTCACAAAGAAACACGTGACCGACCAGACCGGCTGATCATCCACCGGCTTGAGCACGCGCGAATTGGCGAGCCGCACAAAGTCGAGGCGCGGTCCGACTGCACACCAACCGGCAGGTTGATCGCCGACGTAAGCCAGCAAGCCCGGCGGTTGACCGTTCCGGGCAAGTTTCCGCATCGCTTGTCGATTGCCCTCGCCCTTGTTGGCGTTCCATGCTTTTCCCGGCAGCCGCCAGAACATGCACCAACAGCCGGCGCAGGCGCCCTTCGCTCCGAAGAGCTTCTGGAAATCACGCCAGCGCTCGCGGGTAAGCGGATGGATGGCCGGCTTCATGACTTTGGTTCACGAGGGCTTGTGTCGCAACGCCATTCCCGGTTTGCGGCCGGTATGCGCGCCCGCCTTGATCACCAGTTGGCCGTTGACGAGCACGTAGGGAATGCCCGTGGCATAATGGTGCGGATCGGCATACGTCGAAGGGTCGGTGACTTTTTCCGGATCGAAAATGACCACATCGGCCCAGTTGCCTGCGCGCAGCAGGCCGCGGTCGGGGAACCGGAAAGTATTCGCCGGCAGGCTGGACATTTTGCGAATGGCGTCCTCCAGCCGAAGCGTCTTGAGATCGCGCACATAGCGGCCCAGCACGCGCGCGTTGTTGCCATAACCGCGGGGGTGCGGCACGTCTTTGCCGAATTCGCGGATGCCGCTGTCACAAGCAATCATCGTGTTTGGGTGCTGCATGAACTTCTGCAGATCCGTTTCATTCATGCCGTGAAACACGCCCGAAGCACTGCCGTTTTTTTCGATCTCCAAAATCATTTCAATCTGGTCATCCAAGGAGTCCGCGCCGCGAATGCGTTTCGCCGCCTCGACGATGTTCAGACCATTCAACGACTTGTCATGCTTGTACGAGGCGATGACCGCGTAGGCGTAATCCTCGCGGCCGCGCGCGCGAATTTTCTCCTTCATGCCCGCCACGAGTTTCGCCTTCTCAGCCGGGTCGGCGACGAGGGCGAGAAATTTGTCCTTCCCGCCGTCGAAGGCGCCATCGGGAATCAACTGCCGCATCGTGGTGCTCGAGGCAGTGTAGGCGTATTGATCCTGCGTGATGTCGAGCCCTTCAGCGCGGGCCTTCTCAATGTGAGCAAGCACCGTGTCTGCCTGGCCCCAGGATTTTTCACCGGAGAGTTTGATGTGCGAAACCTCCGCCCGCACGCCGGCGTTGCGCGCGATGCGGAAGACTTCGTCGAGCGCAGAAAAGATTTGTGCGTCTTCATGCCGCATGTGACTGGCGTAGATACCGTCGTAGGGCGCGATGCTCCTCGCGAGTTCGGCAATTTCGTCCGTCTGCGAGAATACGCCGGGCAGGTAAATCAATCCGGTGGACAAACCTACGGCGCCATCGCGCATGGCCTGATCCACGTGCGCTTTCATCAGCACCATTTCGTCAGCTGTCGGTGGCCGGTCGAAACTTCCGCCCATCGCTTTTTCGCGAACCGTGTTATGGCCGATCAGCGTGGCCACGTTGGGTGAGACTTTCCGGCGTTCAATCTCACGGAAGAACTTTCCGACGTTGGTGGTCGAGCCGCCGCAATTGCCGACGACGAGCGTCGTCACACCCATGCGCAGGAAATTTTCCGCCAACGGATGCCGGGCGACTTCATCCGCGTGCGTGTGCACGTCGATGAAGCCTGGCGCCACGATGAGACTCGTCGCGTCAATTTCCGTCTTCGCCTTGCTGGTCAATTTGCCGAGGGCCGCGATGCGTCCGTGCTTGATGCCGACATCGGCGAAATAAGCGGGGTTGCCGGACCCATCGACAATGCGCCCGTGGCGGATGATCACGTCGTAAGTTTCCGCAGGCAGCTCGGGGGCCAAAAGCAATGCGATCAGGATCGCGGCAGAGGACTTCATGCGATTTGAATAGCAGGCCGGACCGCGCAAAGCCAGTGTGATCAGGCGATTGCGAGGGAGAAAAAATATCCTGAAACAAACCGCCATTCTCCCGGGTTATCCCACCACGTATGACAACAATGACTACGAATCTGAAAGCTGAAACCCTGATGAACCTGCCGGTGCTGGACGCGAAGAGCGACCCAAAGCCGCAAGTCAAAACCAACTCGACGGTCCGCCAATTCCGTATCGGCTGGATCATTCCCATTACTTTACTGGTGGCGGGGATGGTTGGTTTCTACGCCTATACGGAATACACCGAGCTGACCGCGTCTCTGAACTCCCTCACCGAGTCCATGCAAAGGCCGCAGTTCTGAGCGCGGAAAGTTGAAACAAACCATGCCGTCGCCGGGTAATCACTTCATGAACGCAATGCTGCAAGCGCCCCTGACCACGAACATCCGACCGGCGGTACGTTTTCCCGTGCCTGAGGCTGCGGTGGAGCGGACTCTTGCCTGGCGAATTCTTCAGCGCTGGGACCGCGCTATCGCCCAACCTCGCCCCCGTAGCCTCAGGGCACGCGGATGTTTCGGTGTGGCGGCCTTTGTGATCCCGTTTTGACCAGGCAATGGGGGATGATGAATGGAGCGTTCGAGAATTTATGCAACTGTTTTGCCAAATCACGGTGGCTCACGCTAGTCTGTCCTGCCAGCGACGCCGCCCAGCCGATGGACGAGGCCCAACAGTTCGAGACGTTTTTACGAGACTACCAGAACATGGTCTTTAGTACCGCCATGCGTTTGCTTGCCAACCAGTCCGAGGCCGAGGATGTCACCCAGGAAGTTTTTCTGCGCGCTTTCCAACGCTTCGGTGAACTCAAAGCCAGTCCCACTGCGGGCGGCTGGTTGAAAACAGTGGCGACCAATCTCTCGCTGAATCACCTTTCCCGCTATCGTTCCCGCTGGACCTTTTTCTCGGATATGTTTCGGGGCGGAGAACACGGCGAGGATGAACCGGAAATTGACTTTGCGGCGGACACGGACGTGACCGCGGAAATGGAAGGCGCGGATCGCAAGGCAATGGTGGAGCGGGCGCTGGCCAGTTTGTCGCCCGCGCAACGCGTGCCGCTGGTGCTGTATCACATGGAAGGTTTGCAGTATGACGAAATTGCCGCCAAGCTCGGCGTTTCGATGGGCAAAGTGAAGACGGACATTTTTCGCGGACGCGAAGTGCTGCGCCGCAAGTTGAAACTGAAACTCGACGAGGAACCGAGTGAGGCTGTCGTATGAATCCAAATCCCGATCCCAGACTCGAGGCGCGCATTACGCGAGAGTTGAAATCGCTCGGTGAGCTCCCCGCCCCGGCCGGACTCGCCAGCCGCGTGCTGCGCGCCCTCGAGGCGCGAGCGCTGGCGCCCTGGTATCGGCGCGCCTGGACGACCTGGCCGCGGGGTTTGCAGGTCGGGGCGATGTTGTTGCTGGCGGTTGGGTTTGCGGGCATCTGCTGGTTCGCCGGCGGAGTTTCCACGTCTGCCAGCGAAGCGGTCGCGGCGCAGAAGAGTTCAGGCTGGCTGTCGGAACTGGGTTTCGTCTGGAACTTGTTCCGGGCGCTGGGCGAGGCGCTGCAGGCGATCGTTAATCACGTCGGCAAGGGCACGGTCATTGCGATTGGTCTGCTGATCGCCACCGCCTACGCGGCGTGTGCGTGCCTGGGCACTGCCTACGTGCGGCTGGCCATGAATGGAATGCGGCGGAACTGATTTATTATGAAGAATTGGTGCAAAACTTACTGGCTCGCGACGGGATTGGTCATCACGGCCGCTACGGTTGCCTTTGGCGGCGATGTGCCTCCGCCGGCGACCAACGATGCCGTTCTGATCGAGGACGCCACGCCCGCGATGGACGAAGCGTCGCACGCGGAGAATGTGGCCGAGGAATCATCGCGGCATCGCCGCCGCGGGCGGCAGCCAGTGCCGGTGGTGGTGTTCGGGAAGAATTTCACGTTGCGTTCGAACGAAACTGCCGAAGTGGTGGTCGTGCTTGGTGGTTCGAGCAAAATTCAGGGCAAGGTGGACGACGTGGTCGTGAGCATCGGCGGTGATGTTGAAGTGGAGGGCGGCGATGTGGATTCGGAGGTTGTCGCCGTATTTGGCAACGTCCGGATCGGGCCGGACAGCCGGGTGGGCGGCGATGTGGTTTCCGTCGGCGGCGAGGTGACCGTGGCGGATTCTGCCACGGTGGACGGAGAGGTCCAGCCCGTCAGTTTTCAAATTCCTTATCTGTCAGAGATCCGTAGCTGGCTCGTGCACTGCGTGATGAAATTCCGCCTGCTCGCGCCGCAGGTCGGTTGGGTCTGGCTGGTGTTTGGCGCATTCTTCCTGTTTTATCTGCTCGTGGCGGTAGCGTTGCCGCGGCCGGTGGAAATCTGCCTGGGAGAAATCACGCGGCGACCCGCGACGACATTCTTCATGGCCATCCTAACCAAGCTCCTGCTGCCTGTGGTCATTGTCGTGCTGGCGGCAACGGGCATTGGGGTGGTGGTAATTCCATTCCTGCTGGCTGCGCTCTTCTTCGGCGCGTTGATTGGCAAGGTCGCATTTCTCGAATATCTCGGCTTCTCGCTCGGCAAGCTATTTGGTTCGAACAATCTCAAGCCCGCGCTCGCATTGGTGATTGGTGCGGTGTTGCTCGCGCTGCTTTACATGGTGCCGATCCTGGCGCTCGTGGTGTTTGCCATCACCGGGTTGTGGGGGCTGGGCGCTGCCGTTACTGCCAGCTTTGGCAGCTTGCGGCGGGAAACTGATCGCCCGCCCATCGTAAACCCGCCCGGGGCTGCTCCAATGGCAGCGACCATGCCCGCTACACCAATGTCCATGCCGATCGACCCGATGATTTCGCCGATGGCAGCTGCGGCCGCACCAGGTGCAGCGCCCGGTGTTGGCGAAGGATTCTTTGCCGGCACAATGCCCGCAACTCAATCCGTCTCCTCTCCCGTGGCGGGCGAGGCCTACGCCCTCCCGCGCGCAAGTTTTTGGGAACGCATGGGCGCCGGTTTGCTCGACATGGTATTGGCGGGCGCATTGTGCGGATTTGTGGGCGGCCCGCCGTTTGGTTTCCTCGTCATCCTGGCGTACTTCGTCGGTATGTGGGCGTGGAAGGGCACGACCATTGGCGGCTTGGTGGCTAATCTCAAAGTGGTGCGGCTCGACGACAAACCTGTGACCATCGTGGTCGCCCTCGTGCGCGGATTAGGTGCGGCGTTTTCCGCGATGGTGTTCTTCCTGGGATTCTTCTGGATAGCGTGGGATCGCGAGCGTCAGGGCTGGCATGACATGATTGCCGGGACAGTTGTCGTGCGCGTGCCGCGGGGCCGTTCGTTGATCTAATCTGTTCGCCAGATTTTCGCCACTGCAAATTCCTCGCCCTGCGTTGGGCGAGGAAATTTCTTTTGGATTCTGCGTGCGCTTCCTAGACTGCGCCGCGTGCCGATTGCCGCTTACATTGTTGTCGCCTTGCTCGCTTACCTGCTCGGCTCGATTCCGACGGGTTATCTGGTTGCCAGAGCCAAGGGCATAGATATCCGCAGCGTCGGCAGCGGAAACATCGGCGCGACGAATGCCATGCGTGTATTGGGCAAGCCGCTGGGAATCTTTGTGCTGTTGGCCGATGCGCTGAAAGGTTTCCTGGCCTGTTTCGTACTGGCGCCCGTGGTGTTTGATCGCTTCGCTCCGGTCACTCTGGCCGATCCAGTGATGGCGCGATTTCAATTCGCAGTTATCGCCGGCCTCTGCGCCGTGCTGGGTCATAACTACACCTGCTGGCTGAAGTTCAAGGGCGGCAAAGGCATCGCCACTACGGCGGGTGTTTATTTCACGCTCGCGCCACTGTCAGTCAGCATCGCCCTCGGGGTTTGGATCACACTCTTCGTCGCTACGCGTTACGTTTCCATCGCGTCCCTCGCGGCGGCAGTCGCACTGCCCACGGCGGTCTGGCTTACCCAGGGCAATATGCTGCTCGGGATTGTCACGACGGCGTTGGGAGCGTTAGCGATTTACAAGCACAAGTCCAATATCCAACGGCTGATGGCCGGAACGGAAAATCGCATCAACTTCGGGAAGGGGAAATCGGCGACATGAAGATCACAGTGCTCGGAGCTGGCGCGTGGGGAACGGCATTGGCGCGGATGCTCGCGCTGCGGCATCACGACGTGCTCATCTGGGATTACTTTGCGGCCACGGCGGAATCCATCAACCGCACGCATGTAAACGAGCGCTACCTGCCGGGAATCGAGTTGCCGCCGAATTTGCGCGGGGAGCCCGATGCCGCCAAGGCCGTGGCCGTGGCCGAACTCGTGGTGGTGGCCAGCGTCTCGAAGGGCTTTCGCAGCGCGACCAAGTGTCTGGAGCATTTCTCTGGCGTGGCGGTGAGCGTGACCAAGGGCATCGAGTCGGAGACCAGCAAGACGATGACGGACATCCTCGTGGAGAACGCGCCGCAGGCGCGCATCGTCGCGATGTCCGGGCCGACGCTGGCGTTCGAGGTGGCCAAGGGAATTCCCACCGCCATTGTCGCGGCGAGCGCGGATGCCACCGCGGCACAGACAGTGCAGGCGTTGTTTCACAGCCCGGCGTTCCGCGTTTACACGAGCAATGATGTTCATGGCGTGGAACTCGGTGGCGCGTTAAAGAACGTCATCGCCATTGGAGCGGGGGTGTGTGATGGCCTTGGCTTTGGTGACAACTCGAAAGCCGCGCTGGTGACACGCGCGGTCGCCGAGATGCGGCGGCTCGGCGTTGCGTGCGGCGCCCAGGCAGACACGTTCACGGGCCTGAGCGGGTTGGGTGACCTGATGGTGACGTGTTTCTCAAAGCTGAGTCGCAATCGCGGTTTTGGCGAACGGCTCGGCAAGGGCGAGAAGGCCGAAGCCATTGTCGCGAGCATGACAGCGGTGGCCGAAGGCTACCCGAACGCGCGTTCCGCCCACGAACTTGCTCGCAAGCATGGCGTCGAAGCGCCAATCATCGAACAAGTCCACGCGATGCTTTACGAAGGCAAAGACGTGCGGAAAGCAGTGCAAGATTTGACGGCGCGGGAGTCGAAGGCGGAGGATTGATTTCTCCTTGAATCACCCGCGATCGGTTGGAGGTTCGATCCAATCGCTGATCGGTCGGGCTGTTCCGCAATCGAGACAGGGTGTAGAACCATATTGCGCTCCGCAATGCGGACAGGTCGCGCTGCTCGCGAACATATCGAATCCATTACCACAGTTGCCGCAGCGCCAAAGCGGGCCCAGTGGTGGGGTGGTCTTACAGGATGGGCAGACATAGCCATCGCGGCGCGGGAGTTTGGCCACGCGCGCCAGGATGCGGGCCTGATTCAATCCTTGCCAGCAGCTGAACAGAATGAAGCTGGCCATGATCCCCAGCCAGACGGAACGTTCAATCAGCGCCAGGAGAAACAACCCCGCAACGCCGACGAATCCAACGACGCTGGCGGCGAGCAGGCTGTTGGCGCGACCAACCACGAACCAGAGCAGCGAACGGAGAATCTGACCGCCGTCGAGCGGGTAGATCGGAAGCAGGTTGAAGATCAACAGGACAATGTTGATCAGCAAAATATTTCGCAGGAATTCGTGCACATCGGGATGCGTTTCCGGCCAACCGAGCTGTGCGGAAAACAAAGCACTGGCGAACAACACGGGCACGAGTGCCACGTTTACCAATGGGCCGGCGGCAATGCTCCAGAGTTGCGCGCCGGGCCGCTGTGGGGGCGACACATACGCCACGCCGCCGAGCGGCCAGAGAATGATGTCATGTGTCTTGCCGCCAACCTGACGACAGGCGAGTTGGTGACCGAACTCGTGGAGGAGTACGATCAGGAACAGGCTGAGATACTCAAGAACGTTCCAAGTCAGCGAAGAATATTCCCTGGCTCGGTAGCGAATCATGAAATACGCCACCAGAAACCACATCCAATGGACGTAAACGCTGATTCGCGCGAACGTGAACAGCTTGAAGGATCCGCTCCGGGTGGGTGTCACATTGCTCCCTTGATAAGTTGCATCAGCTCTGCATGCGATTCCACGGCCTTGAGCTGCGGGAATTCGCGCTTCACGTTCTCCGGCGCGTGGATGAGAAAGCCCACGTTTGCTTCCAGCAACATCGCGGTGTCGTTGTAGGAATCACCCGCGGAGATTACGTGATAGTTCAGCGATTTGAGCGCGGAGACGGATTTTTGTTTTTGGTTCGGTTGCCGGAGTTGGTAGCCGGCGATCCGGTCGTTCTCCACGATGAGCCGATGGCAGAAGAGCGTGGGCCAGTTCAGGTGCCGCATCAGCGGCTGGGCGAATTGCTCAAAGGTGTCGGAGAGAATGATCACCTGCACCATGGTGCGGAGTTCATCGAGGAATTCCTTGCCGCCGGGCAGGGGCTGGAGCGTGCCGATGACTTCCTGGATGTGCGAGAGCTTAATGCCGTGCCGGTCAAGAATCTCAATGCGATAGTGCATGAGCTTGTCGTAGTCTGGCTCGTCGCGCGTGGTGCGGCGCAGTTCGGGAATCTTCGTCTTCTCGGCGACGGCGATCCAGATCTCCGGCGTCAGCACGCCTTCCATGTCCAAAGTCACAATGCACTGTTTCATGCGGCGCGGAGTGTTTCAAAAGCGACGGGCGGAGTCCAGCGGATGAGCTTCAGAAACCGACTTTGGTGCGCTGGTGCGAACTTAACCGCAGCGAGTCCTGGTAGCCGACAGATCGGGCAAGTTCCACAGCTTCGGTGAAATTCAACCCCACTTCCTCGGGCGCGTGCGCATCCGAGCCGAAGGTGATCGGCACGCCTTTGGCCAACGCCAGTTGCAGGATCTCGCGGCTCGGATAAATCTCCTGGCAATCCCGGCGCAGGCCTGCGGTATTCAATTCGATGGCACAACCATGCTGTTTGGCGGCGTCGAGAAACTTCCCGTAAAGCGGTTGGCAGTCTTGCGTTGGTCGGTGGCCAAACTTTTTTGGCAAGTCGGTGTGGCCGATAATTTCAAACAACCCCGACTGCGCCGCCATAGTCAACCGGTCAAAATAGACCGACCATACTTCAAACGTGTCGCGGTTCTTCCATTTGGCGAGTTGAAACGGGCTGTCCACCGCCCAATCGTCGGAGACATAGTGCACCGAGCCGATGAAGTAATCCCACGACTGCCTTGCCGCGAGGTCGCGAATCCAGTCTTCGTGACCGGGCAGGTAGTCCACTTCGAGGCCGAGCCGGATGGTGAGTTGTGGAAACTCGCGCTGCGCCCGGCGGACTTTCTCGACGTAGTCGTCCAGTTGATCGCTGCGCATCCGCCAGTCGTCGAAGTCATCCCGCGCCATCGGCGAGTGGTCGGTGAAACCGATTTCGGCGAGGCCAATTTCCATTGCGCGCCGGGCGTAATCCACTGGCTCGCCCGTCGCATGACGGCAGAGCGGCGTGTGCATGTGATAATCGGGCGGCAACACCATGGATTCAGTTTCAGGTGCCCGGCTCGGCGGAGTCGAATCAAAAGTTCAAATTGACACTGTTGGCGCGGCTTTCTAGCTTCACCCGGCAAAGACTAGAACGCTTTGCCCCGTCCCGCGTCGCGGTTCGGGGATTTTCTTTCAACATGGCAAATACAATTCTCGTCGGCGCCCAGTGGGGTGACGAAGGCAAAGGCAAGATCATCGACGTGCTCACCGAGCAGGCGGATGTGGTCGTCCGCTACGCGGGCGGCAATAACGCCGGACACACGGTCATTGTGAACGGCAAGAAGTCCGTTCTGCATCTCATTCCGTCCGGCATCCTGCGTAAGAACAAGCTCTGTGTCATCGGCAATGGCGTGGTATGCGACCCGCTCGGCCTCGTGCAGGAAATGGAAGGTCTCGCGAAGAGCGGCATCAAGGTCACACCCAAGAATTTTGTCCTCAGCGAAACGGCGCACGTGGTGTTGCCGTATCACCGCGAACTCGATGCACAACGCGAAGTGATCAAGGGCAAGAACAAGATCGGCACGACGAAACGGGGCATTGGCCCGGCCTACGGCGACAAAGCGGCCCGCGTCGGCTTACGCATCGCTGACCTCGTAGATTCCGACCGGCTCAAGGAAAAGCTGGCGGCGCGCATCAAAGAAAACAACGCCGTGCTCAAATCACTCGGCGCCAAGCCACTTTCATTCGCAAAGGTTTTTGCGGATTACGACAAAGCCGGCAAGTTCCTGAAACCGTTTGTGGCAAACACGGTCGTGTTGCTGCATGACGCCATGAATCGGGGCGTGGAAATGCTGTTTGAAGGCGCGCAGGGCACGTTTCTCGACATTGACCACGGCACGTATCCGTTTGTCACCTCGTCGAACACCACTGCGGGCGGTGCTTGCACGGGCTCCGGTGTTCCGCCGCATCGCATGGACCGCGTCGTGGGTGTGATGAAAGCCTACACCACGCGCGTGGGTGAAGGTCCATTGCCGACGGAGAATCAGGTAATCTCTGACCTGTTACATGGCATGGGCCGGGAGTTTGGCGCGACCACCGGTCGGGCGCGTCGTTGCGGCTGGTTTGATTCCGTCGCCACGCGCCATGCGACGATGGTGAACGGAATTGACGATCTCGCTGTCACAAACCTCGACGGGCTCGACACGGTCGAGTCGATCAAGGTGTGCATCGCGTATCGGCACGGGAAGAAACGTTACGACTACGTTCCGAATGACGCGCAAGTGCTGGCCGAATGCGAGCCGGTGTATGCGGAATTCGAAGGCTGGTGCACGCCCACGGACAAATGCAAAACGTGGAAACAACTGCCAGCCAAGGCGCGGGCCTACTTGAAGGCCATTGCGGAGTTGACTGGAGCGAAGTTGTTCATCGCTTCCGTCGGGCCCGGTCGCGAGCAGACGATTTTTGTTTAGCATTAGTAGCGGCGGTCTGTGACCGTCGCGCTGATCGGTGCTCACAGAGCGCCGCTACAACTTGAGCGCCAACCCACATCTTTCGCCCGAGGCCCGAGGCCAATTGCCGCAGCACGTTGCGGTGATCATGGACGGTAACGGACGTTGGGCGAAACAGCGTCACCTGCCGCGCATCGAAGGCCATCGTCGTGGCGCCGACTCTGCGCGTGAAATCATCCGCACGGCGGGTGAATTGGGAATCAAGTATCTCACGCTCTACGCCTTCTCGTCTGAGAACTGGAATCGCCCCAAGGATGAAGTGGACGCGTTGATGAAATATCTCGTCCACTACCTCAAGAGTGAGACCAAGGAACTCGACAAGAACAACGTCAAGCTGGAGGTGATCGGGCAGATTTATCGGCTGCCGGAGAACGTGCAGGAACATCTCCAGAAATCCATCACCACGCTGTCCAAGAACAATGGCCTGACGCTGATCATGGCGCTCAGTTACAGCAGCCGCATCGAAATCATTGAAGCCGTGCGGGCCATCGCGAGCAAGGTCAAGGCCGGCAAGCTTGATCCGGCGGATATCAACGAGCGCGTCATCTCGGAGAATCTCTGGACGCGGCATTTTCCCGATCCCGATCTCCTTATTCGCACCAGTGGCGAGATGCGCGTGAGCAATTTTCTGCTTTGGCAGATCAGCTACGCAGAGTTGGTCATCACGCCGACATTCTGGCCTGACTTTCGCAAGCCGCAGTTCTATGCCGCGCTGGAGGAGTACGCAAAGCGGCATCGAAGATTTGGTGGTGTTTGAAATTGGCAAATCGCGTCCCGCTAGCTAGTTTCCCGCCAATGTCAGAGCCGCCCGCTGCCTCAGCCGCCCCATCCAAGGCCCAGGTTTTTTTGCGCCGGCTGCTCAGCACGGCGATTCTTTGGAGCGTCATCCTCGTCGCGATTTTCTCGGGCAACAAGCTGCTTTCGGATTATGCATTCATCGGGATCATGGCCCTGCTGGCAGTTGTGGGATTGATTGAGTTCTACGGCCTGGTGGAACGCCGCGGCCTGGTGTGTTTCAAATTTTGGGGGGTGCTGGGGGGCGTGTTGCTCATGTGCGGTTCGTTTGCGCATTCGCAGGGCTGGATGGGGGAAAATCACATGCCGGGGGCGGTCAATGATTTCGAGACTGGTTTCTTGATTCTGTTCGTGCTCGGCCTATGCGTCCGGCAATTCGTCTCGCGCAGTAATACGGCCGGCATCCTCGCCATCTCCACGACGTTGTTCGGGCTGATGTATGTGCCGTGGCTCTTGAACTTCATTCAGAAAATCAATTTCTTTCCCGGCATTGATGGCAATGGAAAGTTCTACGTGCTCTATTTCATCCTGGTCACGAAATTCAGTGACACCGGCGCGTATTGCGTGGGATCGCTGATTGGCCGGCACAAAATGATTCCGCGCATCAGCCCCGGCAAGACTTGGGAGGGCTTCGGTGGCGCAATCGTGGTCTCAACGGCCGCGAGCTTGGTGTTTGCGCATTTTGCAGCCGGCCATCTGCCCGGCATGACGCCGCTTCATGCCGTCATCCTGGGCGTGATCCTGAGTTCCACGGCGGTGGTTGGTGACCTGATTGAATCCCTTTTCAAGCGGGAAGCCGGCGTGAAAGATTCCGGCCATTTCTTTCCCGGCATCGGCGGCATCCTCGACCTGCTCGACAGCCTGTTGTTCAACGCGCCGATCATGTATCTCTATTTGCGTTACGCGCTGTAATCCCTCCTTGCGAATGAAAAACGTCGTCGTTCTCGGCAGCACCGGCAGCATCGGCACCAGCACCATCAAGGTGGCGGAGGATTTGCCAGATCAAATCCGGCTGCTCGCACTCGCAGCGGGTAACAATTCGGAGCTGCTTTTCGAACAGGCTCGCAAGCATCAGCCTGTCGCGGTCTCAATCAACGATCCGGCCAAGGTGACCGAACTACAGGGCGCGCTGGGAGTGCATTGCCAAGTTTACTCCGGCACCGAGGGCTTGGTGAAACTGGCCACTTTGCCGGACGCAGACATCGTGTTGATCGCGATTGTCGGCACGGCGGGATTGCAGCCGGCGCTGGCCGCGATTCGGGCAGGCAAGGACATTGCCGTCGCGTCCAAGGAAATCCTGGTGATGGCCGGCGAGACGGTGATGAGCGAAGCGCGCAAATATGGCGTCCGCGTGCTGGCGGTGGACAGCGAGCACTCCGCCATTTTTCAATGTCTCGACGGCAAGCCCGGCGCATCCGTTCGCAAACTCTGGCTCACGGCGAGCGGCGGGCCGTTCCGCAATCGGATTGATTGGCCGAAAGAAAAGTTTACCGAGATCACAGTCGAGCGGGCGCTGAAACATCCCTCGTGGGTCATGGGCCGCAAGATCACAATTGATTCCGCCACGCTGTTCAACAAGGGGCTGGAGATGATCGAAGCGCGCTGGTTGTTCGACATCGAGATGGCGCGCGTTGGTGTGGTTGTGCATCCCCAGAGCATTGTTCACTCGATGGTCGAGTTCGTGGATGGTTCGCTCATCGCCCAGCTTTCCACGCCGGACATGTGCTTGCCGATTCAATACGCGTTGACCTATCCCGAGCGCGCCGCCAGCGACCGGGTGCAGACAGACTTCCCGAAGATCGGCAGCCTGACATTTGAAGAGCCGGATCTGGAACGTTTCCCTGCGCTTAATCTCGCTCGGCGCGCTGGGGAGGTGGGCGGCACGTTGCCCGCGGTTTTGAACGCAGCCAATGAGGTCGCGGTCGAAGCGTTCGTGAACCGCCAGATCAACTTCCCGCAAATCACCGAAACTGTCCGCCGGACGATGGATGCGCACCAAGTCGTGGCGCATCCAACCCTCGATCAAATCCTGCAGGCCGATACGTGGGCGCGGCAGGCGGCGGCCCGGCAGCCGGTTTAAGCGGCGCGAACCTCCGTGATTGCGGCCCGGCAATTTGCCGTTATACTCACCCGACGCTTGCAAGAGCGCGACACAACTGATGGACATCCTGAAGATCATTTTGACCGTACTGGAAGCGCTGCTCGCGCTGAACCTGCTAATTTTCGTGCATGAACTCGGTCACTTTCTCGCCGCGCGCTGGCGGGGGATGAAGGTTGAGCGGTTCGCCATCTGGTTCGGTAAACCAATCTGGAGCAAAAAAATCAACGGCGTCGAATACGCGCTGGGTTGGATTCCCGCCGGCGGTTACGTCTCCCTGCCGCAAATGGCGACGATGGAAGCGATCGAAGGCAAGACCGAGGAGAATGCGGCGCCGCTGCCGAATGTATCGCCTTGGGATAAAATCATCGTGGCGTTTGCCGGGCCGCTTTTCAGTTTCCTGCTGGCGGTGCTGTTCGCGGTTGTAGTGTGGCAGGTCGGCAAGCCGGTTTCCGTAGGCGACGACGTGCCGGTGCTCGGTTGGGTGACGCCGGATGGCCCTGCATGGAAGGCGGGACTTCGGCCTGGCGACCGCATCGTCGCGGTCAATGGCGAACCGGTGAATCATTTCGGGCCACCGTCCCAGGAAAGCATTGTCTGGCGCGTTATCACCAGCGGTGGGTCGAACATTAACATCACCTACACACGGGATGGCAAGCCGATGGAGCCCGTCACTCTGGTTCCTTTTAAGCGCGACACCAAATGGTACGAACGTCGCGCCTTGCGCGAGATTTCGGTGGAGCCGACCTCCGAGGCCCGGGTGGGCGCGGTGATCACGAACAGTCCGGCCGACCGTGCCGGTTTGAAACCGGGCGACATCGTGCAGGCCGTGGACGGGCAGAGGATTTACAGCATTCGCGCCGTCGAATACATCGCGCGGCAAATGACCAATGATGGCGCCAAGCCAGCGCTCTTTACGGTGCGACGCGGTGACGGTGAGGTGCAGGTATCCATGCTGGCCGCGCGCCCAGATTCACCCACCAATGCGCCGATGATGTTCGGCATTGCCTGGATGGACAGCACGAACCGGGCGCTGGCCCATCCGACTCCGTGGCAGCAGATCGTGGACAGCGGTAAGCAGATCTTCGCGACCATCGGCGCGGTGATTTCCAAGCATACGGACATCGGCGCGCAGCAACTCGGCGGCGCAGTAATGATCATCCGTGTTTACACGAACTTCTTCGCTAGTGATGACGGCTGGCGCTGGGTGCTGTGGTTCAGCGTGGTGCTGAACGTGAATCTTGCCTTGTTGAACATGTTGCCGTTGCCGGTGCTGGACGGCGGGCACATTTTGCTTTCGATCATCGAAATCATTCGCCGGCGTGCGGTGAGTCCGCGCCTGCTTAATTACATCCAGAGCGGATTTGCGCTCCTGCTCATCAGCTTCATGCTCTGGATCGCGTTCTACGATATTGGCGACTGGGTGCGCAGCGGCCGGCGTGGGGGGCGTAATCAGCCGGTCATCTTCAATCCCAAATGAGTTTCACCATGCGCTATTGCGAATCGCCCTACTCCTACCGGCGTCGCCGCACGCGCGAGGTGGTCATTGGCGATCCGCAGAAAGGCGGCGTCATCATTGGCGGCGATCACCCGGTGGTCGCGCAGTCCATGATCACCTGCGACACGATGGACACCGCGGCCAGCGTGAAGCAGACGCTCGATCTCGTCGCCGTCGGTTGCCAGCTGGTGCGCATCACGGCACCGACGGTGAAGGACGCCGCAAATTTGCAGAATATAGTGGCGGAGCTTCGCCAGCGTGGCTGCCACGTGCCGATTGTGGCGGATATCCATTTCAAACCGGAAGCCGCGATGGAAGCGGTGAAGTGGGTGGAAGTCGTGCGCGTGAATCCCGGCAACTACGCCGACTCGAAGAAATTTGCCATCAAGGAATACACCGATGCGCAATATGCCGAAGAATTGAAGCGCATTGAGGAGAAATTCACCCCGCTGGTGCTGGAGTCCATCCGGCTGAAGCGCGCGATGCGCATTGGGACGAATCACGGTTCGCTCAGCGATCGCATCATGAATCGCTACGGCGACACGCCGCTCGGCATGGTCGAGAGTGCGCTGGAATTCGCCCGCATTTGCCGCAAGCACGACTTCCACAACTTCAAGTTCTCGATGAAGTCGAGCAACCCCAAGGTGATGATTGAGTGCTATCGCCTGCTGGTCGCGCGGCTGGAGCAGGAAGGGCCGGATTGGAATTATCCGATCCACCTCGGCGTCACCGAGGCGGGCGAAGGCGAGGACGGACGAATCAAGTCAGCCATTGGCATCGGTTCGCTGCTGTGCGATGGCTTGGGTGATACGATTCGCGTTTCGCTCACGGAAGATTCACCGCGAGAGATCGAGGTTTGTCGCGATCTGCTGGCGCAGATTCCCAAATT
>Ga0315912_10001081_pt1 | contig 36625 bp, 35 predicted proteins | sample VfabasoilMG_FD_204469 | JGI IMG/M metagenome (GOLD analysis project Ga0315912, IMG submission 204469) | Garden soil microbial communities collected in Santa Monica, California, United States - V. faba soil | ecosystem: Environmental > Terrestrial > Soil > Garden | place: USA: California... | reverse complement strand
TGGACCTCGCGACCGGCACGAGCAAGTGCAACTGCTCGATCTGCCGCAAGACGCGCGCCTGGAGCGCGATCGTGAAGCCCGCGGCCTTTCGGCTCCTCGCGGGCGAAAGCGCGCTCTCCGACTACCAATTCGGTAGCAAGAGCGGCCATCACTTGTTCTGCAAGCATTGCGGCGTGCGTCCGTTCGGCCGCGGCTATGTCGAGCAGATCGGCGGCGACTACGTGTCGATCAACCTCGCCGCTCTCGACGATGCCTCGGACGAAGAGCTGAGCACGGCCCGAGTGCAGTTCATGAACGGCCGCGACAATGATTGGTTCAGCGCCCCGCGCGAGACACGCTACCTCTGAGCTCCGCGACTGTCGTGCAGTTCACGATCCAGTCGTAACGCTCGCTGACGTGCAGCCTGCGTCCCCGCGGCAACACGTCCACGACGAAAGCGTCGGCATACGCTTCGGCGCCGTCGACCGTGCCCGCGCAAATTTCGAGCCTGCCCGCGGCCCGCAGCGCCGCGAGACGCGCGCGTACTCCGGGCTCGATGCGCCCGGACGCGAGCAGCAGCGCGTGCGGTGACACGATGCGTACGGTCCCCCGATGTCCCTGCGCGTCGAGCGCGAGAACCGTGTCGATCGCCGACCGCGCGATACCGAGCACTAGCACGCGATCGGCCACGCCGATGCGGTGCAAATCCTCGGCGGACCACGCGCCTTGCAGATAACGCGCGTCGCCGGCGGGCAGCAGAGTCGCCAACGGATCGCCGTCGGCATCGAGCTGCGAGATGTCGCGAGAGATGGCGAATCGCAAGTTGGTACGCATTCGAATCCTCCATGGCATCGCGGATTGCACGGCCAAACCATAGTGCTTGGCCGGTAGCGAGGTCAGTCGATTCGAGGTCTCAAAACGGTGACGGCCACGCGACCAAGATCGCCGCGGCGGGACAGCGCTTTAGATCATCCCGGCGCGCTTGACGGCGTGATACCGGTTCACGAGCTCGATGCCGAGCCGTTCGGGCTCGGCGTCGACCATCAACGCGTCGCGCGCCGACAGCCGCCGAAACGCGTCTCGGCGCGCTTGCTCGTAGAGGTGAGCGCTCGCGACGTCGAGCGCCGTGTTGCCCGCGGCAAGCGGCTGCGCAATGAGCTCGCCGACGATGCGCTCGCGCACGCTAGCGAGCAGAACGAGATGACGCTGCCGCAACAGTTTCAACGCGAGCCCGAGCTCGCTGCCGTCCTCGTCGCGGAAGTTCGTGATCACGATGACGAGCGCGCGCTTGTTCTGGCGGCGAAGCAGATCCTGCGCGGCCGCGACGTAGTCGGAATGGCTCGGCGTCGGCTGCACACCGTAGAGCTCGCCCATCAATCCCGTCAGCACGTGCGCGCCTTTGCGCGGCTCGAACAGCCGCCCCTCGCCGGCCGGCGTGCCGAACGTCAAGGCTCCGACGGCGTCGCCCTGCGCGAGCGCGACGTACGACAGCAACATCACGGCGTTCAAGACCTGGTCGAAGTGCGCCGTGCCGACGGCGCCGCTGCGATCGTCCGCGCGCATGCGCCGCCCGCAGTCGATCAGCAACATCACGCGCTGATCGCGCTCGTCCTGAAACTCGCGCACGATCGGCTTGTCCAGCCGCAGCGTCGCCTTCCAGTCGATGTGCCGAACCGAGTCGCCAAAACGATACTCGGCGAGTTGCTTGAAGTCGGTGCCCTCGCCGCGTTGGCGGAACGTCTTGATGCCGATCTCCTTTAGCCTTCTGTCGCTGGCGAGCCATGCGTAACGAGCGATCTGCGCGAAATCCGGATACACGCGGCGCGCTTCCGCCGCGCCGATGCGAACCTTGAGATCGCACAGGCCGGCCCGTGACCGCACGCGCAGCTCCGCAGCCGCGAACTCGATTTCGCCGCGGCGCGTCGGCGTGACCGAGTAGCTCGTCTCGAGACGCTTCGCGGCCGGCAGCACCAGGGACTGGGGCAAGCCTACGGCGACCACGCTCGCATCCACGTGGTCGTAGAGCTCGAACGCCCATTCGTGGAGGCCGTCCTGCTCGAATCGTGCGTGCACGGGCCGCTCGACGCCGATCGCGAACGCGGCCGGGAGCCGCCGCGCGAAGCGCACGTTGGAAGCGCGCCACCGCCGGCGCGAGAGCACGTAGTCGGCATCAGCGGCAGCCAACAGCGCGAGCACGGCCACGAGCGTTGCGAGCGACACCAACGGCCGTTCGACGCCGGCGAGCAGCGCGGCGAGCGCCGCCACGCCGATGACGGCGAGCACCACGAGCAGCCGACGGCTCGGCGCGGCGCGAATGTCGCGAGCGTCGCTCAAGTGCGCGGAGCGGCCACGCTATCGACGACGGCCGCGAGCAGGTCGTTCGGCGTGCGCCCTTCGAGCGACGCATCGGGAGCGAGCGCGACGCGGTGCCGCAGCGCCGGCAGCGCGATGCTCTTGACGTCGTCGGGAGTCACGAAGTTGCGGCCCTGCATTAGCGCGACGGCGCGTGCGCCGCGTACGAGCGCGAGCGCCCCGCGCGAGCCGGCGCCGAGCGCCAATCCCGGCCACTCCCGCGTTGCGCGAGCGATGCGCACGGCGTAGTCGACGACCTGCTCGTCGACGCGCTGCCGCGAGACGAGCCGCTGTAGATTCACGACGAGCCGCTCGTCGAGAACGGGCACGACGGCGCCGAGCGGCAGCTCGTCGCCGGCCTGGTCCGTCGTCGCGCGCACCACGACGCCGACCTCCTCCGCAAGCGAGGGGTAGCCGATCTCGACCTTGAACAAGAACCGGTCGAGCTGCGCCTCCGGCAGCGGATACGTGCCTTCGGTCTCGACGGGATTCTGTGTCGCGAGCACCATGAAGGGCTTCGGCAGCGGCAACGTCTGCCCCTCGAGAGTCACTTGATATTCCTGCATGACCTCGAGCAACGCGCTCTGCGTCTTCGCCGGCGCGCGATTTATCTCGTCGGCGAGCAACACGTGCGTGAACACCGGCCCGTGCACGATACGTAGCTCGCGCGTCGAAGGATCGAGCACGGCGTGCCCCGTGATGTCGGACGGCATCATGTCGGGCGTGAACTGCACGCGCCCGTGCGAGAGCGACAGCGCTTTCGCGAGCGCACGCACGAGCAGCGTCTTGCCGAGGCCGGGCACACCTTCGATGAGAACGTGGCCCGACGCGGCGAGCGCGGCAATTACCTGGTCGACGACGGCGTTCTGCCCGACCATCGCCCGACCGATTGCGCCGCGTAGCCGCTCGAGCAGCTCGGCCGCTCGCGAAGAAAGATCAGATTCGTTTTCCATGCTTCGACCATTGGCTCCTTGAAACGAGTTGGCGACGCGTCGACTCGAGCAGCGCGACTTTGGTACGCAGCTCGAGCGTGCGCGAATCCTGTGCAACGTCGAGCGCCGTCTCTAGCTCGCGCGCGTCGACGCCCGCGAGCGATGCAACGGCCTGCGCACGCGCGACGCCGGCTAGATTTTCGTACCCGACGATGCGCCGCGCCGCGGCTTCGTGCAGCGCGCGGCGTGCGGCAGCGGCCAGCGCGGCACCGCCGCCGACGCGAAGCGCGAACCGGCCGGTGCCCAATATCTGCTCCGCGAGCGAGCGGCGCGCGCGCTCGCTCGGCGCGACGAGCGGCCCGAAGCGCGTCCACCCGCGCCACAACGCGAGTGCGATCCAGAGCGCCAGCACCGCGACGACCGGCGCGCCGTACCGCCAAACGAGCACCGGCAGCGACGCCACGTCCGCCTCGGTCATGAAGACGACGTGGTCGCCGGCGCGCAAGCCCGCCGCGGCCGCGAACAATTCGGCATGATCGCCTTCGAAGATCTCGCGATAGACGAACGGCACGCCGTTGACGGTCGTGACGGTCCCCTGCCCTACGGCTACGCGCGCAACGACTAGGAACCCGTCGTCGCTGAGTGCCCAGAGCGGCTCCTCGGTCGTTTCGAACCAGCTCGCGGGGTCGAAGTTGCACGCTTCGTAGCGCTCGATAGGCGCGTCCGCGGCGATCTCGGCGCCGGTTGCGTCCAACGATCGGCACGGCTCGACGATCTCCGGCGCTTCGAACAAGTCCGCGTCCTCGTCGGGCTCTTCGGTTTCGTGCCGGATGCCGCTCCATGTTTCGAACGAATCGCTGCCGCTGATCAGCGCCGCGTCGACGACGAGCCGCCCTCCCGATTCGACCCAACGCTCGAGCTCTACGCGGCGCGCTTGGTCGATGTCCCAACCCCAGGTCGACAGCACGACGATGGCTCGATTGCTCGTATCGCCGAGCGACTCGCGCCGCTCGCTCGTCGCACCGAGCGTTTCGACGAGCTTTTGCACCGCATAGAACGGATTCGCGGCGGCTTCGCCGAGCAGCGGCGTCGGCACCTCGACCTCGCCCCACTCCGTGTTGGCGACGACGTAGAACGCGACGAGCAGCACGAACAGAACGACGAGGATCCAAAGCGCGCTCGGCCTTCTCATGCGGAGGCCTTGGCGTCGAGCGCCGGTGAGAACTCGCCGCACAACGCTTCCACGGTGCCGGCCTGCGGCTCTAGCCCGCCGTAGACTGCGGCCGCCCACGTTTCGACGAGGCGCGAGGTGTAGCGCGCGCCCGTTTCGGCGAGCCTCGGGCGCGCGAGCGCAAGACACTCGCCTTCCGTCGACGACGCGCGGATCGGCACGCCGTGCGTGTGCACGAGGCGCGACAACGTGCCGCGATAAAGAAGAGCGAGCGCGGCGCGTTGCTCGCCGCGCTTCCACAGCACGAGCGCCTCCGCTCCGACGTCGGCGGGCAGGCTCTCGGGCCGAATGTCGAGGTCACGGACGTGGCTCGGCGCCGCGAACTGTGTCGGCAATCGCGGCAAGCCGCGCGTTCGCACGAGCCGCACGAGGTAGTACGCGACGAGCCCGACCCCGAGTGCCCCGAGCACGTAAATGATGAGCCGACCCGATTCGGCAACCCACATGAAAAGGCCTCGGAACCAGCGCGCGGCGGCGTTCGCCCACGTCCACCACCACGGCTCGTCCGTGACAGGCTCCGCTTCTTTCCAACGCAGCATGCTGACCGTGCGCTCGGCGGCGAGGTTCGGATCGTTCGCGACCTTGTCGAGCGCCTTTCTGACTTCCGCGCGGGCCGGCTCCTCGCCGGCCGGGATGAACGGCGCGTCGGGCTGCGCGATTAGCGCGACCGGCGCGGCCGCGAGCAGCGCTGCGAGCATGAGATCAGGACGCAAACGCACGGCGCAGCTCCTGCTCAACGTCCCACGCCTCGAGATCGGCGCGGCGATTCAAGTACATCGAGAAACCGGCCGCGACGTAGAACGGCTCGAGAAACACGACGACGATCGCATACGCCACGGCGACTGCCGCCTCGAAGAAATCGCTATACGGATCGAACAGAAGCTCGCCTAAACCCGAGGCCGTATTGCCTGGCGCGAACCACACGAGCAGCGACAGCACCGTGATGCCGAGGCACTTCTCGGCGACCCAGAAAGCAAACGTCATCAACAGCGCCGTGCTGCGCTTGCGCCGGCGCACTTGCTTGATGCGCGCGCGCACCTTGCCGAACGGCAAGCCCTCGAGCTGGTAGACCGCCTGCGTGAACGAGCGCCACGGCGACAGCCTCCGCCAAGTCCAGGTAATGAAGAGCTGCCGCCACCACACGTCCCGGCGCGCATCCCAAAGCTGTCGCACCGTCGTCGACTGACCGAACGCGGCGCGCGACAACACGTAGAGAATCGTGCGGTCGAGCCACGGTTTCGACCAGAACACGATCACGGCTGGCAACCACGGCGCGAGCTCGAACGACGCAATGGCCAACGCCGCGACGGGAATCCACGCGACCGCGTAGCACGCGTAGACGGAACGCGCGGCGCTCTGGCAGAGCCGCACGCCGAGGTCCGCGGCCTCGAGCGGCGCGCGCGGGCGCATCTTCAGCGCGAGCGCCTCAAGCTGCACGGCGACCCTGCAGCGTCAGGTAGGCGAGCACGACGAACCAGCAAACGGCGGCCACGCTGTACTTGACCGGCGGCGGAATCCAAGCGGCGGACGACCAGAACGCTTCGAATGCTGCCGCGACGATCAGCATCGCGGTCACGCCATAGACGATGACCACGCACTCTCGTGCCGCGTGCACGAGGCTTTGGCGGCGCGTGCGCCGCCCCGGCGCGAGCAGCGAGTGGCCGAGCTTCAACCCCGCGGCGCCCGATAGAACGATCGCGGTCAGCTCGAACGACGCGTGCGTAACGACGAACGAGTAGAACGTTTCGCCGAGACCGCGTTCGGTCAAGTAACCCGCGACAGCGCCGCCCATCGCGCCGTTGAAGACGAGAAAGAAGATGCTGCCCAAGCCCGCGGCGAGCCCACTCGCGAAACACTGGAACGCGACGCCGATGTTGTTGCTGATATAGAACCCAAACATCGTCCAGTCGTCGCCGGCATCGCGCGTGCGGCCGATCGACTCGGCGGACATCGAGTACATCTGCTCGAACTGCGCGGCCGTCCCCGCGTCGACGACCGAGAGGATCAGCTCGGGCTCGAAGTAGACGAGCACGCCGAGCACGAGCGTCGGTATCGTGAAGAGCGCGGTTGCGATCCAAACGTAGACGGCATCCGCTCGGACGGCGCGCGGAAAATCGCGCGACACGATGCGCCACAGCGCGCCCGCGCCGAACTCGCGCTGCTGGTAGATGACTTGATGCGCGTCGGCCGTCAACCGGTCGAGGCGGTCCAACAGGTACGCCGGATACGCGCGTGCGCGCGCCAGCGCGAGATGCTCGCACGCACGCCGGTAGAGCGCCGCAATGCGCTCTCCGCGCAGAGGCTGACTCGTCTTCTTGTTCGTGCGCTTCAAGACGCGATCGAGAAGCTCCTCGAGCTCCTGCCATTCGGCTTGGTACAGCGCCTCGAACGCGAGCGGCGTCATGCGCGTTTTCCCATCGCCCATTGCGCGACGCCGAGAACACGGCGCGTGACGTTGGGACCGCCGCGCCCAGCGTCGCCCGACACGGCGGCTGCGAGCGCCGCAAGCTCGTCGAGCCGCTCGCCCGTCAGCGTCGGAGCTCGCGCCGCGAGCGCGACGATCGCAGCCTGGTCGCTCGGGGCAAGCGGCACGACGGGCGTCACGGGCGCGACGTTGTCGAGCTTCACTTTCGGCGGGCGCGGCGGCTGATGCACGACGATCGTCGCGGCAGCGAGGTCGCCCAAGCGCTTGCTGTCTCGGCGCAGCAGCATCGATACGATGCCGGCGCCGAACAGAAACGGCAGGAAGTCCGCAACGCGCAGCAGATTGCGCGTGAACGACGCGGCCGGCGTGATCGGCAGGCCGTTGTCCATCACGACCTTGATGCCCGCGATGCTCTTGCCCGGCGTCGCGCCCGAGCGGCCGAGCTCGAACGCGACCGGGTAGAACCACTCGAGCAGGAAATAGAAGATCAGCCAGAATCCCGTGCCGAAACCGCCCATGAACGCCGCGGCCATCAGCGCTGCATACGCGATCATGAGACGAACGAGCCAGTCGAGCAGAAACGCGTAGAACCGCGCGCTCAAGCCGGCCGGACGCAGCTCGAGGAAGATGCCCTCGGGCGTCTCGGCTGCGACGACGGTATCGAGAACGTCGCGCGCCATCGTCAACCGGTCAAGCTTGGACGACGATCGTGTCGGCGATCAAATCGTGAATGCACTGCCGCCGCGCGCCGAAGATCAGCAGCGGGTCTACGATGCTGTAGAGAGGAATGATGCCCAGCAGCCCGTTCACGAAGTTGCGGAGCCAGAAGATGCGCCCGAGCGACGCCTTCGAGCCGTCGCTGCGCACGACCCTGATCTCGAGCAAGCGCTTACCCATCGTCTGGCCGTGGCGCGCAACGAGCAGCACCGTGATCCAGGCCCACGCGACAGCCCCCGCGAAGAAGACCGTACCCGTGGCAATCCAGACCGCGTCGTCCTGCACCTCGGGCTCCGAGAACCCGCCCATCGCAGCCAGCACGATCACAGCCGGCGCATAGACCATGAAACACACGATCAAGCCGTCGGCGATCGCAGCCGCGAGGCGCACGGCACGCCCCGCGAGCTCGAGGTCCTCGCCTGCGGAAATGTCTTCGACAGCGCCGCGCGGCGGTGCGTACGGATTGCTCGCACTCATTCGAAAGCCCCTCCCACGCCAGGGAACGCCGCGATTCTGACCGATTTCGCAAACCCCTTCACCAATAGCCGATCATTCGCCCAGCCGCGACGGCGCCGAGCCAACACGCAAGCGACGTCGCACCGACCACGCCGAGCGCAAGACGCTGGCCGGGTGCGTGGGGCTCGCGTGCGCGCGTGCGCCAAGCGGGCAGGAACTGCGCGCCGAGCACGTTCAAGAGCCCGAGGCCGATGGCCGAAAGCTTGATCGCGAGGAACGGATTGCCGATGTACTCGCTGCCGTTCGTCGAGATCAGCGTGACACCGCTCGCCGCGGCCACGACGAAACCGCAAACCGCGAGCGTCAGCGTCGGCGTCTCGATCGCTGCGAGCGGCGTGCGGCGCCAAAGTCCGAGCAGGCGCAAATCGAGCACGAGCACGGAGCCGAACAGCGTCGAGACGCCGAGAATGTGGACGAGGTTGACGACGCCGTAGGCCCAGACGCCCGAAGTGCGCATGAGCTGCCCTAAGCCCGAGCCCTCGAGGGAGACGAGCAGCGCTTCCAACCGCGGACCTAAAGCTTAACGGCTAGAGACGATCCGGATAGACGTCGTAGTTCTTGCCGTCGTAGGTCACGCGCTCGGTCTTGATCTCGAAGCGGCTCATGTCGCTGTTGCGATGACCGCTGACCGTGACCGTCGCGCCCATCGGAATGACGCCAGGCTTGAGTCCCGCGCGTTCCGTGCGTGCCGCGGGCGCGAGCGTGATGTCCCACACCTGGCCTTTGTCGTCGACGATCTGCATCGAGCCGTGCGCGCCGGCAAGGCTGACGTCCGTCTTCACCTTGCCAGTGAGGTTGAACTGTTCTTGCTGCTGGCCGGCCCAGCCGTGGTGCGCAGAAGCTTCCAACCCAAGGAGTCCCAAAGCGGCACCGGTCAGACCAACGAACCAACGTGTGCGCATGACTGCCTCCTCAAAAGCTTTCCGTGGCGATCGAGGGGATGGTACGCCTAACGCGCGCCGCGCGAACCTGTCCTTTGGCCTTCTTCGGTCAGCCTTCGGCGGCAGCCGGGGCCACGGCGGCGACCGCGGGCCGCGGCTCCTCGACGAGCCGGCGCTTGAACTGGTGCCGCATCAGGAGGTAGCTGACCGTCGCCTGCAGCCAAACCGTTGCGACCGAGACCCACCACAGCTGGTCGAGATGGAACGACGGCTGCGACGAGATCAAGACCGCGAGCGGCACGAACACGGCAAGCCGGATCGCCGAGCTCAACATGGCCGGGATCGTATTGCCGAGACCCTGGAACACGCCCGAGCACGTGAACACGATGCCTTGGGCGATGAACGTCCACGAGATGATCCGCAGGAAGGTCGCGCCGACGGCCTGTGCCTCGGCTTCCTGCGTGAAGAACCCCACGAGCACCTCGGGGCGCCATTGCAGGAACGTCGTGACGAGCACCATCACGACCGTGTTCAGCATGAGCGCCTTCACGAACGTCTCGCGCACGCGCGAGCCCATCTTCGCGCCGAAGTTCTGACCCGCGATCGGACCGGCCGCGAATGCGATGGCCATCGCCGGCATGAAGATCGACTGCATGATGCGCGAGCCGATGCCGAAGCCGGCCTGCGCAGCGGCACCGAAGCCGCTGATGACCCAGTAGATCACGCCCATATAGATGAACATCAGCGCGAACTCGCCGCCCGCGGGCAAGCCGACGTCGAGCATGCGCTTCCAGACCTTGAGCTGCGGGTGCCACAGCCGCGAGTCGAAACCGACGTACTTCTCGAGCCTCAGGAAATACCAAGCGAGCAGCACGATGCCGACGACGATCGCGATCGAGCTCGCGAGACCCGCGCCGGCGACTCCCATCGCGTAGCCGGTTCCCCAACCCGCAATCAAGATCGGCGCGAGGATGGTATTCAACAGCACGGTCAGCGCTTGGATCGCCATCGTCGGCTTCACGATGCCGGTGCCGCGCAGCGCCGAGCCCATGACGACTTGCGCAAAGCCGAGCGCCAGACCCGGCAAGAACCAGTACAAATACGTGACGCCGGCGGCCTGCGTCGCCGCATCGGCCGCAATCGAAGCGACGTACGTGCCGGCCAACAGGTAGCCGCCGAGCAGCGTCGCGAGCGCGCACGCGACGGCGAACAAGACGGATTGATTGAACACGAGGTTCGCATCGGGCTGGTCGCGGCGACCGACGGCTTGCGCGATCAATGCGACGGCGCCGACGCCAAGCACTTGCGTGAGCGCCATGATCACGAACATCAACGTGCCGGCCGCGCCGACGCCCGCGACGGCCGCGTCGCCCAAGCCCGCGACGAAGTAGAGGTCGACCAGGAAGTACAGCGTCTGGAAGATCATGCCGGCCGCCATGGGAGCGGCCATCGCGAGGATGTTGCGGACGATGGATCCGGAGGTCAGGTCCTTCATGAAGCACCTCGCGAAAAAGGCGGCACAGAATACTCGGTAGCGTGAAACGGCTCTAGTGCGAGCGGCGGGGCTTTCGTTATGCTCGTTCAGTGAGCCTACGGACGGACCAAGACAAGGAACGCCTACGCCGTCGCGGCTGCGGCATGCTGGCCGCCGTGCTTTGCGTCGTGGCCGGAATCGCGTCGGCCGATGAACCGCCTCGCGAGTTCCGCCAGTACCCCGGCGTCGAGTATTACGACTACGAGCTGCCGACGGACTTTCGCAACCCCGCCGAGTGGATCTTTGCGCGGCTCATGTACCCGTCGGTCGGCTGGGACGGCGGCGGCTGGCAGAACGGCGGCACGAGTTGGACGATCGACTACCCGCGCGGCGACCGCCATATTGCAGCGCTCGTGCGCCGGCTCTCCGTCGTCGATGCGCGCTCCGTCGAGCAACCCGTGAACCTGGACGACGGCGACGACGTGTTCAATTGGCCGTGGCTCTACGCCGTCGAGGTCGGCCAATGGGACTTGACGGACGCGCAGGCCGCGAAGCTGCGCGAGTACTTGCTGCGCGGCGGCTTCCTGATGGTCGACGATTTCCACGGCTCCGAGGAATGGACGATCTTCATCGAGAGCATGCGGCGCGTGTTCCCCGAGCGCCCCGTCGTCGATTTGCCCGATGACGACCCGATCTTCCACACGTTCTGGGATCTCGAAGAGCGTCAGCAGATCCCGGGCTATCAATTCGTGTTCAGCGGCCGGCCGTTCGAGAAGGACGGGTTCGACGGGCATTGGCGCGGCATCTACGACGACGAAGGCCGCGTGATGGTCGCGATCTGCCACAACATGGACTTGGGCGACGCGGTCGAGCACTCGGATACTCCGAGCTATCCCGAAGAGTACTCCGCGATCGCGATGCGGACGTTCCTGAACTACATCGTCTACGCGATGACTCACTAGCAGGCTGCTCGAGAGCATGTCGATCGAATTCCATCGACGCATGCTGGCAGACCGTGTCCGCCACGAGGCCTTTCGCGCGGCGCTGAAGCAAGCGATCGAACCCGGCATCAGTACGGTCGCCGACATCGGTGCAGGCACCGGCGTGCTCGCGTTCTTCGCCCGCGAGCTCGGTGCGCGCGAGGTCTGGCTGTTCGATCCCGGCCCCGCGCTGGCGCTCGCCGAGGCCGTCGCCGCGCGCAACGGCATCGACGGCCTGCACTTCGTGCCCGAGCGCTCACTCGACGTCGCGGACCCACCGAGCGTCGACGTCGTCGTGGCGGAGGTGCTCGGCAACTTCGCTTACGAGGAAGACGTGCTCGAGACGCTCCGCGACGCGCAGCGCTACCTCAAGCCGGGCGGCGCGCTGATCCCGGCCTCGATCGAGCAATGGGCCGCGCCCGTGACGTCGGACCGCTTCGAGCGCGACCTTCGCAGCTGGCGCGACGTCGGGTTCGGCCTCGATTGGTCGGATGCCGAGCACCTGACGCGCAACAACATGTACGTGTTCCCGGTCGAGCCCGGCGATCTGCTCCCCGGCGCCGAGCAGTCGTGGGATTCGCTCGAGTTTCGCGGGCCGATCGAAAGCCGGCGCGCCGGCCGCATGACTTGGCGGCCGCAGGGTGCCTGCCGGATGTTCGGCTTCGCGCTCTGGTGGGAGTGCACGCTCGCGCCCGGTGTCGTGCTATCGACGAGCCCGCACGCACCGCGCACGCACTGGGACCAGATCTACTTGCCGTTGCTGAGCCCGCTCGCGGCCGAGGCCGGCGACGAGATCCGCCTTACGATCGAGAGCGAGACGGGCGGCGGGGAAAGCGGGATCGACGTGCGTTGGGCCGCCCAGCATGCGCGCGCAGGACATCTGCTGGCCGAGCAGCAGCTCTCGATTGGGGCCGGTTGGCTCGCCTAAAGGGGCGTCGTTGCCTCCGTCCAACACGAGCGTGGACCGGAACTCCGGCCTATCTAGTCAAATAGAATGGTATTACCAATAACAGTCGGGGAAAAACAACGTCTTACCCGTTGACCCCGAGCCTGGTTTTTTGCAGACTCCGCGCTCACAAATCTCAAGTTTTGCTGTTTTCGAGGAAATCGAGCGAGCGCCCACATGGGGCGGTCGGCGACGTCAGTTTCTACACCCGGTTTTCATCAATCACTTTTTGGGGGTTCTGTTCTATGAAGGTCAATAAGGTCCACGCAGCAGTCGTGGCTGCGCTCACGGGCGCCAGCGGTTTGACGTATCAAACTGCTTCCGCTCAAGAAGGTCTCGAGGAGATCGTGGTGACGGCGACTCGCCGTGAGCAGAATCTCCAAGAGGTACCCATTTCCATCGTCGCAATCACGGGCGAAAGCCTCGAGATGCGCGGCCTTCAGAACGTCGAGAATCTGAACGCCACCGTTCCGAACCTCAGCGTCATGGGTAGCGCCGGCGGCACGGGCACCTCGGCGACTAGTTTCCGCGTGCGAGGCATCCCTGGTGTCGGCACGTACGTCGACGGCATCTACCAGGTCAGCACGGCAGGCATGTTGACCGAAGACTTCGTCGATCTCGACCGCCTCGAGGTCTTGCGTGGCCCGCAGGGCACGCTGTTCGGTCGCGAGTCGATCGGCGGCGCCGTGCGCATCTTCACGAAGCAACCGGCTGACGAGTTCGGCGCCACGTTGAAGGCCACGCTCGGCACGTACGATCGGCACGACGCCACGATGATCGCCAACTTGCCGTTCGGCGAGAACTTCAAGACCAAGCTTACGTACGCCGACGCGAATCGTGACGGCTATATCACGAGCCGCTCGACGGGCCAGACGGGCGGCGGCGTCGACCAGACCACCATCAACTTGGATACGCTCTGGACACCCACCGAAAACCTCGACATCCGAGTGCAGTTCGGCAACTACGAGAGCCAGTTCATCGAGCCGCGCGTCGCGGACGCCGTCTGGTTGGGCGCGGGCTGGTATCCGGCCACCGCCGGCCTCCTGTACGACAACGCGGGCATGCCCTACAGCCAGCTCTCGCAGATGTCCGGCTTCCCCGGCGGCGAGACCGGGAAGTGGGAGAACAACTCGGAAATCACGCTCCCGAACACGTTCGACCGGGATCAGGCCTCGTTGGACATCACGCTCGCTCTCACGGACAGCCTGTCGCTGAATTTCCTGACCGGCGCTACCGACCTCGAAACCAGCATCTACGTCGACTACGACAACAGCCAGTGGGGCTTGGTCGAAGACACCTCGAACGGACACACTGAACTGCTTAGCCAGGAGATTCAGCTCACCGGCGGCGGCGACAAGGTCCAGTGGGTGGCCGGCGTCTTTTACTGGGACACCAAAACGCGTACACGCAGCGTGAGTTACGCGATGGAGGAGTTCAACCTCAGCCCCGTCGGATTTGGCCAGGGCATTGCCAATGCGAACAACGACAACGCTAGGGTCGCTGCTCTCTACGCCAGCCCGTTCTGCCAGAATTTGGCCGCTATCGCCACCAACCCGCCTGCTCCGCAGTCGACCTGCCAGACGGCGATGGCGTACTACAAGGGCTTCTCGACGCTGCTGGCCACTCCGATGGGCGGAAGGCTCAGCCAGAGCGGCAACGAAGGCCTCGCGTTGTTCGGTGAAGTGACGTTGAACTTGACCGACAAGTTCACGCTGGCGATCGGTGCGCGTCAGCACGATCAGGACAACTACACCCAGACCATGTTGCCGACGACCCAAGCGCCGCTGTTCGTGAACCGCGAGTTTTCGGGTGATCCGCTGCAGGGCTACAACAATCCGGCCACGCCGCCGTCGCTCACTCAGTTCGACAAGACCACCGGCCGAGCGTCGGCGCAGTACCAGTTCACGGAGAACCTCATGGGTTACGTGAGCTACGCGGAGGGCTTCAATCCCGGCGGTTCTGCTCTGATCAACCAGCCGGTCACGAACCAGCTGATCCTGAACACGTGGACTGCTGAAATCATCAGCAACGCCGAAATCGGCGTGCGTTCCGACCTGGCGAACGGAAAGTTGCGGCTCAACGCCACGCTGTTCGACACGTCGTGGGACAACGCGATCGCGGCCTTGGCGATGCGATTCTGCGACGCAAACGGCCAAAACTGCCAAGACACGCGATCCGTCACGAACCAGAACGTCGGTGCCGCGCACGCACAAGGCGTAGAGCTCGAGATGATCATCGCGCCGACGGACGCCCTCCTGTTCAACGTGAATGTCGGCTACCTCGACACGGGGTACGACGAGATCACGGTGCCGACCGGGCCGTCGGCGGGGTACGTCGCGGGCCAGACCGAGTTTTCCCAAGCTCCGCAGGAGACCTACAACCTCGGTGTCCAGTATGACTGGGGCATGAGGGACGGTGGCTCGCTCACGGCGCGGTTGGACTACTCGTACGTCAGCCAGTACTGGCGGGCAGCTGATCCGACGCTGCGCGTGGCCTGGTACGCAGGCACCGGCAGCGGCATCCCGTCGGGCTACAGCGACGAGAGCGGTGACTTCGGTAACTTCAACGCGCGCGTGACCTACACGCCGGCGGAAGGCAACTGGGATCTAGCCGTCTTCGGGACGAACCTCACCGACGAGTACCAGCTGAACTCCGGGTTCTTCCACGGCATCTGGGGCTACGACTTCGCGACGGTGGGTCGTCCCCGCGAGGCCGGTGCGTCCCTTACGTTCCGCTTCTAAGACGTCCTGACATGGGTGGCGCTCACGCGCCACTCATCGTCGACGAACTTCAGGCGCTGGCGAGCAATCGCCAGCGCCTTTTTCTTGGGCGGGCATTGGCCCACGCGAACCCTGCCCGTGATCCATATTCGTTGCGCACGGGCCACAACTCGCGCATCCCGCCCGGCTTCAACACGCCGCTTCTAACATGCTGCGCGCACCCCTGATCGGTCGCCGTTGACCCTGGGCGTGGTTTTTTGCAGACACGGCGCTCACGAAATCCTCACATCGATGTTTTGCGAGACCGGGCGTCCGCTGCCCGGTCGCAGTTGCAGCGCCGCGATCGCGGCAGCGTCATCGACTCGTTCAACGAAACTGGGGGTATTTCATGAAGCTCAATAGACTCCACGCAGCCGTAGTTGCGGCGCTTTCGGGCGCCACTGGCCTTTGCGCGGGCACCGCGTCGGCGCAAGGGCAATTGGAAGAGATCATCGTGACCGCGGAATTCCGCGAGGCGAACGTTCAAGACACTCCGATCGCCATTACGGCGGTGAACTCCGCCATGCTCGAGAGCCGCGGCCAGACCAACATCGTCGAGGTCGCGAACCAAGCGCCGAACGTGACGATGACGCCAGCCGGACAAGCCGCCGGCAGCGCGATGATCACGTACATTCGCGGCATCGGTCAGACCGACTTCAACTACGCGCTCGAGCCCGGCGTCGGCATGTACGTCGACGACGTCTACTACCCGAATCTCACGGGCTCGATGGTCGAGCTGCTCGACATCGACCGCGTCGAGATCGCGCGCGGCCCGCAGGGCACGCTCGCCGGACGCAACTCGATCGGCGGCGCCGTCAAGATCTACTCCGTCGAGCCCACGCACGGTACGAACGCTGGCCAAGCAGAGCTGACCTTCGGTAGTTACGACCACATCTCGATCAAAGGCGCGGCCGACCTGACGTTCATCGAGGACAAGCTCAGCGCGCGCATCTCGGGCGTATCGAGCAGCCGCAACGGCTACGTTCACCGCGTCGACTACAAGTGCACACACCCGACCTGGGCAGGCCCGTCGTTCAACAACGGCCGGCTCGACAACTGCAAGCTCGGCGACTTGGGCGGCGAGAGCTTCACGGGCGGCCGATTCTCGCTGTTGTGGACGCCGTCGGACACGTTCTCCGTCAAGGTGCTCGGCGACCTCATCAACTCCGACAATGAATCGGCGGCGCAGGTGCTGACGCGCGTGACCGACTCGCGGCACATCCCCCGCGCGGCCGCGGGCACGGGCCAGTTCAACCCGACCTCGGGCTTGTTCGAGGGCACGTTCCTCGACACCGACGGCAGCTTGGCGACGACGGCTGACCGCGTCTATCTGGACAGCACGCTAGTGACCCACGGGCCGTACCGCGGTGACCCGCTCGTCAACGATCCGTACACGACGTACGCGACGTTCCTCGATCCGATGCCCTCGCAGCCGACGCGTCCTTACTCGCCGCAGACGATGGATCCGGGTATCGAGTTCGACGACCAAGGCTTGTCGGTCCAAGTCGACTGGGATCTCACCGACAATCTCGCATTGAAGTGGATCTCGGCGACTCGCGAGTACGAGGACATGTTCGCGTACGACACGGACGCCACGCCGTTCTTCAGTCAAGGCGGCACGCAGGGCCTAATCCACGAGCACACGTCGCACGAGCTTCGCTTCTCGGGCGTCGGCCTCAACGAGCGGCTCGACTACACGGTCGGCGCGTACTACGTCGACCAGAGCAAAGCGCTGCACATCGGCCAGATCAACCTGTACTACACGCAGCTGAACTTCATCCACGGACCCGATCAGACACCTTCCGATTCCCAGGCGATCTTCGCGCACACGGCCTGGCACCTGACGGACAAGCTCGACCTGTCGCTCGGTTATCGCAACACCGAAGACTCGAAGTTCTACATGTGGCAGCGGCACAACCCCGACGGCACGGAAATCACGGTGCCGTGCGTCGGCAACCCGGCAAGCCTCGCGAATGCGCCGAACTGCTCGTTGCTGACGCCGGCCGGCGTGGGCTTCAGCGGCCGCAGCGACACGTTCGAGAGCAAGCGCGACGACTACCGCATCGCGATCGACTACAAGATCGGCGACAACATCATGCTCTACGGCCAGTTCGCAACCGGCTACAAGGGCGGCGGCATCAATCCGCGGCCGTTCTACGCGATGCAGATCGCGACGTTTGGCGAGGAGGAGGTCGAGACGACCGAACTCGGCATCAAGACGATGCTCGCGAACGGCGCGGTCCGGTTGAACGCGGCGGTGTTCCAGAACAGCCAGAAGGGCATCCAGCTCAATCAAGCGCAGTGCGAGATTCCGGTGCCGGCCGGCGGTACGCCGGTGGGCACCAGCCCGGACGGCACGCCGTACATCATCGGTCCGCCGTGCGCGAAACCGCAGAACGTCGGCGATGCGGACAGCGAGGGCCTCGAGATCGAGGTGGAGATCGTTCCGACGGAGCGGTTGTCGATCGACCTCATGGCTTCGTCGCTCGACTTCCAGTACACGAGCCTGACGGCGGGCGCGGCGCACTCGTCGGTCGTCCCAGGTGGCCTCGGCCAGATGACGCTCGACATGAAAGCGCCGTTCACGCCGGAGCTGACCTGGAGCGCCGGTATCCAGTACGAGTTCGGGCTCGGCGGCGGCGGGTCGCTGACGGCACGTCTCGATTCCTCGTTCCAAGACGAGGTCTACACGGCAGCCGTGAACTACGCGCAGACGCAGCCCGTCGACGATCGGAAGACGGCGTGGATCGACGGCTACACGCTGTCGCATGCTCGCCTGACCTGGCGCTCGGCTAGCGGCGACTGGGAGACCGCGCTCGACGTGGCCAACCTGACCGACGAGGTCTACTACCAGAGCATCGTCGACGGCGTGTTCACCTCGATCGGCTACCAGGCCGCCGTGATCGGGGCGCCGCGCATGTGGACGATGGCCTTCCGGCGAAGCTTCGACTTCGAGTAACCCGCGTCTCGGTACACGCGCCGGCGATCGCAAGATCGCCGGCGTTTTTATTGATGAGGCTACGGCGCCGCGCCGCTCACTCGATGCACGAACGAAAGGACGGGCGTGGATAGAGAACGATCGCCCGTGCCGACCGCGTACGTTTCCGAGATGTGCGAGTGTCCGGGGAGGTGCACGCGCTCGACCGGCTTGCCCGCGGCAGCGCGCGCCGCGACGAGCTTGTCGGTCTCCTCTTGGAACATGTCGGGGTCGAGCTCGGCGTCGTTCACGAACAGCGGCACGCTCGTCGCAACGAGCCCCGGCAACGACGAGCGCTCCGCGTACGTCGCCACGTCCTCGCCGTAGTAGACCTTCCACACCGAGACCTCCGTGCCGAGATCGTAGAAACCCGACGTCAGCACGGCGCCCGCGAGACCTGAGTCGACGTTGCGCTTCGCGGCATTCGCGACGTAGTCCGCGACGTGCGCCGCACCCGCGGAATGCCCCCACAACACGATCTTGCTCGGGTCGCCCCCGTACTGCGCGATGTTCGCCTTGAGCCACGCGACGGCGGCCGTGAGGTCTTCGATGCCGGACGGCCAAGTGCTCTCCGGCGCAAGCCGGTAATTCAGCGTTACGCCAACGAGGCCGGCGCCGACGGCCCAGAGGCCGATGTTGTCGTAGAACGGCAAGCCCTCGGTGCGCTTCGCGCCGCGCGCAAAGCCGCCGCCGTGCACGAAGACCACGACGGGCTTGCCCGCCCCGGCGTCGCGCGTCGTGAACACATCGAGCGCGTTTCGCTCGTGCGGCCCGTACTTCCGGTCCCGCGCGACCGTGAGCCACGGATACGGCTCCTTCGGCTGCAGCGGCGCGTACAGCTCGGCCGTCCGCTGCGTTTCGATGCGCGCGCCGATCGTGCGCAGCTCGGCTGCAATGTCTTCGGGCATCCGCTGCAATGCGAGTTACTCGGGCTTTACGAACTTCAATGTAAGACGATCGGACTCGCCGATCGCAAGATATTTCTCGCGGTCGCGCTCGCCGAGCGCGAGATCCGGAGGCAGCGTCCAGACGCCCTCGGGATAGTCGTGCGTATCCAGCGGATTGCGATTGACGTCGGATCGGCCCGCGAGCTCGAAACCGGCAGCCTCGGCGAGCGCGATGACGCGCTGCTCGGAGACGTAGCCGTTGCGCGCACGCGGGTCCTCCGTCGCGGGGTCCGGCCAACGATGATCCACGACACCGAGCACGCCGCCCGGCTTCAACGCCGCGAACATCGCCTTGAACGCGAGCTCCGACGCGTTCGGAGGGCCGTAGCCTTCCTCGAACCAGTTGTGCACGTTGCGGAACGTCACGACGAGATCGGCCGAGCCCGGCGGCGCGATTTCTAGCTCGTTCGTGAAGAGCCCGAGAGCCGTAGGCGTGACGGCACGGTACAGGTCGGGGTTCGCGCGCATCTTACCCGCGAGCGTGTCCATCTCGCGCTGCTGATATGGGAACGGCGGTTTAGAACCGTACTGCGCAACGTAGAGTTTGCCGCGCTCGCGCAGAACCGGCGCGAGCACATCGGTATACCAGCCGCCGCCCGGCCAAATCTCGACGACGGTCATCTCGGGACGCAACCCGAAGAACTCGAGCGTCTCCTTCGGATGGCGATAGCGGTCGCGCGCTTTATTCGCGTCGCTGCGGTGTGAGCCCGCGAGCGCGGCGTCGATCGCCGCGGCGGCGGACCGCTGTTGCGCTTCCACTTTGAAAAGACCGGCGCCCGGCGCGATCGTCCCGACGAGCAGCGCGGCTGCAAAGCACAGCGCTCGGTGAATCGTAGTCATGGTTGGCCCCCAAGAATCTCGCGCGCGGCGATCGAGTGTGCCTGACGCGCCGGAGAACCGACAACTGGAGCTTTGTGAGCGCCTCTAGACGCTCGCGGGGAGCCGCCGCTAGACCGCGATGCAGCGGTTGCGGCCTTGTTGCTTGGCTTGATAGAGCGCGCGGTCGGCGCGCTCGTAGACGCTCGTCGGCGTGTCGTCGGCGCGGAAATCCGTGAGCCCCGCCGAGATCGTGACTCGCACGGGCTCGCCGTGGTGACGAAACGCCGCGCCCTCGATGACACCGCGCAACTTCTCGGCCACGCTCGCCGCGGCCTCGAGCGTAGTCATCGGCAGGAGCAACACGAACTCCTCGCCGCCGATACGCGCGAGAAAATCCTCGGCGCGCTTGTTGTGCGCGAACAGCTCGGCAACACCGCGCAGCAAACGATCGCCGGCCTCGTGGCCGTAAGAGTCGTTGACGCGCTTGAAGAGATCGATGTCCCAGATCGAGAACGCGAGCGGCTGCGAATGGCGCTGCCAGCGCTGAAATTCTTCGTTGAGCCGCCGCTCGTACGCGTAACGGCTGTGGCAGCCCGTCAGCGAGTCGACCATGAGCCGGGCCTCTTGCTCGGCGCAGAGCTTCGCGAGCTCGTCCGTGCGGCCCTTCAGCTTCGCGATCTCCTTGTTGAGCTCGGCCGCGCGGCGCTCGTCCTCGGCATGCCGCTGCGACTCCTTGTGCCGGAACTCCATGAGCTCGCGCGCGACGTTGTCGAGCCGCGCTTGTACTTTCGTCTTCAAGTACGCGACATCGGGCGAGCTCGCGACCTCGTGCTGCAAGTTCACCATCTCGGTTTGCACTGAGAGCGACAGGCTGGCCGTGTCGTCGCGGCGGCCCTGCGCGGCGCCGGCCTGCCAACGCGTCCACTCCTCGAAGTCAGCGAGCTGCCGTGTGACCTGCTCGAGGAAGTCCTCGAGCTCGCGGCGCTGCGCTTCGAGCCTGCTCGCAACCTCGCCGACGGCGTCGGCCACGCTGACCAAGAACGGCTCCCAGCCGCCTTCGGAAACGCCGATCTCGAGCCGGCGCGAGAGCGTGTTGGCCGTTTCCGCGAGCGGCGCGATTTGCGCGAGGCGGCGCACGAGCGCACGCAGCAGGCTCACGATCTCGTCGGTGACTGCGCTCGCGGTCGGGACGATCACGACGCCGCCCGGCGCCGTACCCTCCGGCGTGCTTTTCAGCTCGATGACGCTCTCGGCCTTCAGCGCGCGCATGAGGCCGGTCATGCTCGAGTCGAGATTCAGCATCGTCGGATCCGTGCGCAGCACGGCCATGACGTGATCGATCGCGGCATCGAGCTCGGGGCTCTGGCCGAGCGCGGCCATCGCGAGCTTGCCGGCCGCGACGCGAAGCGCGTTCTCGAGCTTGGCCCACGCGCGCTCCTTTTCCTCGAGCTCGTCGACGAGCTCGCGGTACTTGGTCTTCCACTGCTGTTCGGTCGCTACTTGGGCCATTCGCCGCGGTCTACGCGCAGGTCACGGCGGCTTATCGGCCGCAAAACGCGAAACTTGAGTCAACCGACCGCTGCGCCCGCTCGTTGATCCTGGCAGCCGGCGCTACAGGCCGGCCTGCGGCCGTTACAGTTGGTTACGGTTCGGCCGCCAACGTTCAGCTAGGATGCAGGCGCGCATCGCGTTAGGAGCCCGAGCAATGGGAACGAAGACGGTCAAATGGCTGGCGCTCGCTTTGACGGTGTCGCTGGCCGGCCCCGCAACGGCGGCCGATTCCGACAAGTCCCTTGCCGGCGCGTGGTCGCTGGACGATCGTTCGAGCGACGATCCGGTCCACGAGCTTTCGGGCGAGCACGGCAACGGTCTCGCCAAACGCGTGGTTCGCAGCATCAACGTGTACGGATTCTCGGTCGGCGACGTACTGCCGGAGGAACAGGAGAAGGAAGACCCTCCCGCTCCCCAGGACGTGCTTGGCCCGCTCGCCTACGTGTTCGAAGCGACGTATCGGTTGCGAATCACAGAGAACGAGGGTGCGACGGAGATTCGCTACGGCAACGCGCCGTCGATGCTCTACCGCGCGTCCGGCACCTTCGATAGCGGCAGCGGCTGGAAGTCCACAGTTGAATTGCGCAACGGAGAGCTGACGGTCGAGCACGACCGCGCGGCGGACGGCGCGCACATCAGCGAACGTTATTGGCTCGAAGCCCGAGCCGACGAGCTGCATTGGACGGCGCGATTGAAGAAGCCGAAGTCGGGAACCGTCGACGTCAAGCGAGTGTTCTATCGAGCACCCGAGGGTCAAGACGGGCGCTTGCAACTGATCAGCGCGCGCTGACGCCGTGACTAATCCGTGTCGTCCCCTGGCGACGGCTCGAGCGTAAACCAGAACGTCGCTCCTCGCCCGACTTCGCTCTCGACCCAAATCTTGCCCCCGTGGCGCGCCACGGCGCGCGCGGCAATCGCCAGTCCCAGGCCGAGGCCCGCACCGCCGGCGCTCCGAGGTCGGCCCGGGAGCGGCCGGAACAACTGGTCCGCGACTTGCGGTTCGATTCCCGGCCCGAAATCGCGAACGAAGTACGCCGGCACGCCCGCATCGCCCGGCACACTGCCGATCTCTAGTCGCAGCGCGCGCCCACGCGTGCGGCCATGCTTCGCAGCATTCGCGATCAGGTTACCGATCAAGATGTGAGTGATCACGCGATCCGCGCGCGCCGGCGGCAGAGCGCCGATCGACACCGACCGCGCGTCCAAGGACTGCTCGCGAACCGCGAGCTCGGCTAGCTCGCGCATGTCGATCTCCTCGAGCTGCGATTCGAACGACGAAGCCCGTGCGTAACCGAGCAACCGATTCAACATGTCGGTCATCCGATCCGCGCTGGACGCGATCCGTTCGATCAAACGCACGGCCGCGTCGTCGCGATTCGCGGCGCTGAGCTGCTCCACCGTCAGAGTGATCGCGTTCAGCGGAGAGCGTAGATCGTGCGACACGGACAGATTGATCGTGTTCAAGTCCCGCAGCGCGTCACCGAGCTGCTGCGTGCGTGCCACGACCCGCTCCTCGAGCTCGCGGTAGAGCTTGTGGAGGCTCTGCTCGGCAGCATTGGCCGCGGCGGCTCGCTCGTTCGCGCGGCGCGTCTCGAAGACCAACACACCCAGCAAGAGCGCGAGTGCCAACCCAACGATCAGCACCGAATCGGTCGCCGGGGCTTGCAGCGTTGCAGCGAGCTCGCCCGTAGGCGTGTGGGCAACGTGCCAGCGAATACCCGGAACCGGCGCGATCCATCCGCCGCGCGCCCACGACGCGGGCAAGCCCTCGGCGGCTGCGCCGCGACGATAGAGTGCAGTATCCTCGCAGCACGAGACGCGAATCTCGTAACCGGGCGCCTCGTCGGCCAAGAGCGCCGCGAGCAGGTTCTCGGCGTCGATCACAGTGACGAGCGCGCCGCGCCGCGACGCATTGCGGATCGGCAGGTAATAACGGAACGTCGCGTGACCGTCGACGACGAACGGACCGAGCGTCGTCGCAACGTCGACCGCGAACGCCTCGGCAGCCAACGGAGCGAACGCCACCCATTCCTCCGCGCGCGGCACGCGCAAGGTAGGGTCCGCAGGGCTCGCGAGGAAACGCGTGCCGTCGTCCATGATCCAGGCGACGGTTTCCACTCCCCGCAGGTTCGCGAACTCGAGCGGAGCTTCGTCGTTGCCCCCGCCGTCCGCGCCGGCCGCCGCCAGCCGGAAGTCCGCGAGCGTGTTCAGCGACACGAACTCCAAAGTGAGCCTGCGCGCGAGCTCGCTGCGCGTCGCGTACGACGTCGCCTCGACGACACTGCCGATGCGTGCTTCGTGATCGGCGCGCAGATCGCGCCACAGCAGCGTCACGGCGCCGGCTGCAACGATCGCGATCGCAGCAGGCAGCGCGAGCGCGCGGGGTGAAAACCCTTGCATGCCGATCGATTCTGCCGAGCCTGGTCGATCGCCGTCAAACCTCCGGCAGAGCCGCGGCGCCGTTATACTCGATTCGCCATGACACGCGTGCTGCTCGTCGACGACGACCCCGACTCGCTCGAGGCCGCCGAGGAAATTCTCCGCTCCGGCGGACACGACGTCGTGACCGCAGATTCCCTGGCCGGCGCGCGCGCACAGCTGCGCGCGTCGCCGCCGGACGTCGTGTTGCTCGACCTGATGCTGCCGGACGGCAACGGCCTCGAGCTGCTCGACGAGCTCACGGACTTGGACCTGCGGATCGTGCTGATCACGGGGCACCCCGGGATCAAATCGCACATCAAGAACTTGGGCGGCCCGGCCATCAGCTACCTCACGAAACCGATCACGGCGCGCGAGCTGACCGAAGCCGTACGGCCGAGCGACGCGGCGCCGCTGCGCGAGGGCAGCCATTTCGGTCTGCTCATCGGCGAGCACCCGGCGATGCGTGCCGTGTACGAGCAGATTGAGCGCGTCGCGCAGGCGGCGATGCCCGTGCTGATCGTCGGCGAGACCGGAACCGGCAAGGAGCTCGTCGCGGAAGCGATCCACCGTGCGAGCGCGCGCGTGGGCAGCTTCGTTCCGGTCAACTGCGGCTCGTTGTCGGGCGAGCTCGCCGCCAGCGAGCTGTTCGGTCACGAGAAAGGCAGCTTCACGGGCGCGATGCGCCGCCACACCGGCGTGTTCGAACGTGCGCAGGGCGGCACGTTGTTCCTCGACGAGCTCGCCGAGATGCCGATTGCGCTGCAGGCGCACTTTCTGCGCGTGCTCGAGACGGGAAAGGTGCTGTCCGTCGGCAGCGAGGAAGAAACGGCAGTCGATGCGCGCGTCGTCGCGGCAACGAACCGCAATCCCGAGGAGGCCGTGGCGTCGAAGCTCCTGCGCCAAGACCTCTACTTCAGGCTCAGTGCGATCCCGATCGCGATGCCGCCCTTGCGCGAGCGCGCGAGCGACGTACCGCTGCTCGTAGCCCACTTCCTCGCCGACCTCGGCTCGACCGCCGAGCGCGCGTTCACGGCGGAGTCGATGCAGCGACTGACCGCGTACCAATGGCCCGGCAACGTGCGAGAGCTCCGGCACGTAGTGCAACGCGCGTTGATCATGAGCGACCGTGACGCCGCTACGATCGAGTTGCCCCATCGATTCGACAGCCCGTTCGGCGCGGCCACGGCACAGCAAGGCATCGAGCCCGGCCGCTCCATTCGCGAGGTCGAGCGCGAGCTGATCGAGCGCACGCTGGCTCACTTCGACGGCGACAAGAAGGCGGCCGCCGAATCGCTCGGCATCAGCTTGAATACGCTTTACAACCGCCTGAACGCGTATCGCGGCAGCGACACGCCCTAGCGCAATTTCTCCAATCCAATTCCAAGATTTGGAATCGCGGCGCGGGCAACCCGCGTAGGCCGCGCCACGCCTTGCTTTCAGCGGCTGGCACGGGCCTTGCTTGATGACCGGCGAGGTCATTGAAAGTCTTGGAGGAGCCATGAAACGCACTTTGATAGCGACTGCTTTGGCGGCGACTCTCTCGCTGATGAGCCCGGCCGCACGAGCCGACTCGAAGACGTTCTCCGGCGCAACGAAAGACGCGTGGATCACCGGTAAGGTCGAGACGGCCTTCGTGTTGAACCGGCACTTGAACCCGTTCGCCATCACGACCGACGTCGACGGCGGCGTGGTTCACCTGACGGGCATCGTCAAGGACAACATCGATCGCGACCTCGCAGGCGAAGTCGCACGCGGAGTCGACGGTGTCGTCAAGGTCGACAACGACCTTACGGTCGACAGAGACCGAGCCAACACGGCGGCCAACGCTCACGCGGCGCAACATCGCGACTTCGGTTCGTGGGTCGACGACGCGACGACGACGGCGCGGGTCAAGTCGCGCCTGCTGGGCAACGCCAACACGGAAGGCCTGAAGATCGACGTCGACACGAAGGACGACGTCGTGACGCTCTCGGGCCGCGTGAAGTCCTCGCAAGAGAAGTCGCTCGCGGAGGAGATCGCCCGCAACACGGGTGACGTCGAATCCGTGCGCAACAACCTCGTAGTGGACGCGTCGTAACCGCAGAAAAGGAGCGAGGGTCGCCATGATTTCCTGGGCCGCTGCGTTTCTGATTCTGGCTTTGATTGCCGCCGTGCTGGGGTTCTCCGGAATCGCCGGCGTCGCGACGCAGATCGCTTGGATCTTGTTCGTGGTCGGCCTGGTGCTCGCCGTGATCTTCTCGATCGGCGGCAAGCGGCCCTCGCTCTAGCCCTCTCCCATCACGTCTTTCCTGAAGGAGTCGACAATGAGCACGACATTCACGATGGCCGGCAACGGCACTGACAGCACGAGCGAACGAATCGCGGATTCGATGCACAGGACCGTGGACCGCGTCGCCGATAAAGCAGGCGGCGTCGAGCGCGACCTACGGGCACGAATCGCGGCGCTGCGCGCGGAAGCGCGCGAGCAGGAGGAACGCGCGCTCGATGCGTTGTCCGCCGGCCTCGACGAGACGCAGAGCTACGCGCGGGCCAAGCCCCTGCTCGCGATGGGCATCGCATTCGCGGCGAGCATCCTGGCGATCGGCTTGCTCCGCCGCCGCTAATCCGAGTTTTTTCAAGAGGAGGGACCTGACGATGAACAGATCATTGATCACCGGTTTGGCCGTGGGTGCGGTCGCAGCGACCGCCGGCGGCGTGTTCGCCGGCTACACGATGATGAAGGAGGACGAGCCGCAAGCCGTCCAGGTCGCGACGCACGTCGTCGCGGAAACGCCCGAGTGCGTTCCGCAGGAACCGCGCGACGAGCATCGGATCGCCGGCACCGTGGCCGGAGCTCTGGTCGGCGGCGCGGTCGGCGAGGACATCGGCGACCGCGACATCACGACGGCCGCGGGCGCGGCCGCGGGCGCGGTGGCCGGCAACCTTGCCCAGAAGAAGTTCCAGGAGAATCGCGGCTGCTGAAGCCGAGGGAGATTGCGATGAGGCCAGTCAAGATTTTGTTCGCGGGTATCGCCGTGATCGGCCTGTGGGCGTGCCAGCGCGAAGGCCCCGCCGAGCGCCTGGGCGAGGAAGTGGACGAAGCCGTCGAGAACATCCGTGAGGGCGGCGAGACGCTCGGCAATCAGCTCGACGACGCGGCCGACGACGTCCGCAAGCGCGCCGAGGACGCGCGCGAGGAAGTAGCAGGAGAGTAAGAGCCCCGTCGGCGCCGCACTCGCGGCGTCGACGGATCTCAACGCGCAGCGGTTGCCGTCAGCAGGCCTTGTAGGGCTTCCGCCGTCGCAGGATACGCGGCGGCGGCGCCGCGGCGCCCGCCGCGCAACTTGCCGTTAGCCGCGTCGATCGGCGTGACGCCGTCGGCATCGGCCGCCGCGAGGTTCGCGCCGCGATTGACGAGCAGCACCGCCGCGTCCGTGTAGCCCGCGGCCGCGGCGTAGTGCAACGCCGTGCGGCCGCGCGCGTCCGTCTGGTCGATCGCGGCACCCGCTTCGAGCAGCGCATCGGCCGTCTCGAGCGCCTCGAGCGCCGTGCGGAACTTGCCGCGAGTGTCGATCGAGCTCGCGCCGGCGCCGACGGCCGCCATCAGCGGTGTGATGCCGTCACGTTGCGGTAAGTCGAGCAGTGCGCCGGCCTTGACGAGCCGTTCGATCGCAGCGAGATCCGCGCCGCGCGCGGCGCGCAAGATCGGAGTCGTGCCGATGTCGAGCACCGTGTCGGCGCCGCGGTCCATGCGCAAGCTTCGATACGGCGGAAAGAGCTTCAGCTGTGCGTTCGGATTCGCGCCGGCCGCGAGCAGGATGTCGATCATCGCAAGCGGCGTCGTATCGTCGAGCGAGGGCCGGTCGGGCCGGCCGCCGTGCGGCAGCGTGTTGAAGTCGACGGCCGCGTAAAGCGGCGTGCGACCCCAGAAATCCCACTTGTTGACCTTGGCTCCGGCCTCGAGCAAGTACTTCGCCGTGTCGAAGTGCGCGTTCAAGAGCGCGGATAGGAACGGCGTGACGCCGTCGGGATCCGTGCGATCGATTTCGGCGCCCGCCGCTACGAGCAACTTCGCACAGTCGAGACAGCCTTGGCGCGCGGCATAGAGCAGCGGCGTGAAACCGCCCGGCATCAGATTCTTCTGGCGCGGCTCCGCCGTGACCATGCGCTCCCACTCGTTGACCGTGGAGCGCGCGTCGACTTCGGCGCCGTGCTCGAGCAAGAGCCGCGCCATCGCAGGCTGGCTCTGCGCGACGGCCCACATCAGCGCGGTCTGGCCTTTGCGCTGCTCGCGCGCGTTGACGTCGGCCCCCGCCTCGATCAACGCACGCGCGGCCGCCGTGTTGCCGCCGCGCGCAACGACCATGAGGCTGGTTTGCCCGTCGGGATTAGGCGAGTCGACGTCGGCGCCGGCTTCGACGAGCGCCGCGAGCACGGCCGGATTGGCCGCGACGGCGGCCTCGGACATCGGCGTCGCGCCGTAGTCGTTCGCAACCGAAACGTTCGCGCCGGCGTCGATCAAGCGCGCGACGAGATCCGCGTCGTCGTAGTGCACGGCCCAGTGCAGCGGCGTCGTGCCGTCGGGCTCGGCTTGATTCGGGTCGGCGCGTTCCGCGAGCAGCGCCACGGCCTTCGCGTGATCGTCGTTGCGCGCTGCATCCACGAGCGCCGTCTGCGCTGCGGCACTACCGGCGACGAGCGCGAGCAGAATTCCGACCGCACGTGCGCTCACCTAAACCTCCGCGAGCGCGCCTGTGCTGTCGCCGAGCGTCTCGATCTGCACGCCCGCGCGCTGCAGCACCGTCAGAAGCATGTTCGAGACCGGCGTGCGGTCCGGATACTTCAAGTGTTGCCCGCCCTTGACCTTGCCGCAGGCGCCGCCGACGAGCGCCATCGGCAACGGGAAGTGATCGTGCGCGTTGCTGTTGCTCATGTTGCTGCCATAGACGAGCAGCGAATGGTCGAGCATCGAGCCGTCGCCGTCCGGCGTGTCCTTGAGCTTCTGCACGAACCGCGCGAACGCGCGGCTGTGATAGACCTGCACACGCGCGAGCCGCTCGAGCTTCGCGGCGTTGTTCTGGTGATGCGAGAGCGCGTGGAACGCGTCCGGCACGTCCACGTGGTTGTACGTCATGTTGCTGACCTCGGCGGCCATCATGAACGACGTGATGCGCGTGAGGTTCGCCTGCCACGCCAGCGCGACAGTGTCGAACATCAGGCTCATCTGCTCGTCGAAGCTCGACGGAATGCCGACGGGCGCATCCGGCAGCGCGATGTGCGAGAGGTCGTTCTCCTCCATCTTCTGCACGCGCCGCTCGATCTCGCGCACGCTCTCGAGATAGTCGCCGAGCATGCGGCGGTCCGACGGACCGACGACCTTCTGGAGAGCCGCGGCCTTGTCGGCGACGACGTCGAGGATGCTCGCGTACTGCGCCGCGAGCACTTCGCGCTCCTCGGGCGTATCGCCCTGGCCGAACAGGCGCTGGAACAGCTTGCGCGGATTGAACTCCATCGGCAGCGGCGTCGTCGGCGTGCGGAACGAGATCGTCGCGCCGTAGCTGCAACCGTAGTTGCGGTCGCACGCGCCGCCGCCGACCGCCTCTTCGGTCGAGACCTCGAGCGACGGCAGCGGCGTGTCTTGACCAATGTGCTCGGCTGCGATCTGGTCCGCCGTCACACCGCCGTACGGGTCGTGGCTGATACGCGGGCTGACGCCCGAGAGCCACGTGCCCGGCGTAATCGCATGCGTCGGGCCCGAGGCGTGCTTGTTCTCGAGGCCGCTGACGATCGTGAGCTGACTCTTGAACGGCGCGAGCGGCTGGAGCAGCGGCGAGATCTCGAAGGCCGCGCCTTCGGTCTTCGGCGTCCACTGATCCATGATCGCGCCGTGCGGGAAGTAGATGAAGGCGAGCTTCGGATTGGGCGCGCCGGCCGTGTGCGCGAGCGCCGTGCGCGCGGGAATCATCGCGTCGAGCAGCGGCAGCGCGACCGTGGCTCCGAGACCGCGTAGCACCGTGCGGCGCGACAGATGTTTCTTAGTCACGAACATCGTGGCTCTCCTCAACGTCAGTCCTGCGCCCGCGCCGTGACCGTGTCGTCGTCGGCCGCGGGCGTCGTGCTGAACCGAAACGGCTCGCTCTGCGCGATGCCGGCCAGAATCGCCGAGAAGCGATAGTTCTCGCGCGCGGCGTTGCGAACGATGCGCCGCACGGCCGGCATGTCGTAATACTCCACGCTGCGGCCGAGCGCATAGATCATGAGCTTCTCGGTCAACGTCTGCACGAATTGCGACGGCTCCGCGAGAAGCGCTTCACGCAAATCGACGGGACCGTTCACGACCGTGCCGTCGGCCAGTTGGCCCGACGAGTCGATCGCGACGCCGGCTTCGCGGTCCTTGACGCGCCACGTGCCGATCGCGTCGAAGTTCTCGAGCGCGAAGCCGAGCGGGTCCATGACGCCGTGGCAGCCGTTGCAGCTCGGGTTCGAGCGGTGCATTTCGAGGCGTTCGCGCACCGTCTTCGGCTGCTCGCCTTCCTGCGTTTCCGGGAACGCTTCGACGTTCGGCGGCGGCGATGCGGGCGGCGTGCCCGTGATCGCTTCGAGGATCCAAGCCCCGCGCAGCACGGGCGCCGTGCGGTTCGGGTACGACGTCGCCATCAAGATACCGCCCTTGCCGAACAGGCCGAAGCGGTTCTGGTCGTCGAGCTCGACGCGGCGGAAATTGTCGCCGCGCACGCCGCGCACGCCGTAGTGCAGCGCGAGCCGCTCGTTCAAGAACGTATGCTTCGCGCTCAAGAGCTCGAGCACACTGCGATCCTCGAGCAGCACGCTTGCGAGGAACAGCTCGAGCTCGCGCGCGAACGCGGAACCTAAGTCGGGGTTGTACTCCGGGAATAAGACGGGGTCCGGCACGATGTCGCGAATGCCACGGATGTCGAGCCACTGTTGCGCGAAGTTCGTCACGAGCGCCGCAGAGCGCGGGTCCTTCAGCATACGCACGATTTGCGCTTCGATGACGCGCTGATCGTCGAGCTCGCCGCTTCCTGCGAGCGCGAGCAGCTCGGCGTCCGGCACGCTGCTCCAGAGGAAGAACGAGAGCCGCGACGCGAGCGCATATTGGTCGACGGCGAAGACCGAGCCCGGCGCCGCGTCGTCGGGCGGCGTGGTCAGGCGGTACAAGAACTCCGGCGACGCGAGCACGATCATGAGCCCGTTGCGAACGCCGGCTTCGAAATCGCCGCTCGCACGGCCTTGGTCGTAGAACGCGAACGGCACCTCGAGATCTGCGTCCGTGACGGGCCGGCGGAACGCCTCGCGCGTCAGGCGCGTCAGAATTTCGCGAGCACAGGGCTGCTCTTCGGCCTCGGTTTTGGGCCGACACGTGAAGATGCGTTGCCGACTCGGCGTATCGCTCAAACCCGCCGACGTGAACGGCCCGTTGATCTCGAGCCGCTGAATTTTCAGCGGGCTCTCCTCGCCTTCGATGATGCCGACCTCGCCGCCGCCCGGGATGAACGGCTCGAGCACGGCGTCGGACTCCGACATCGTGCGCGCGACGAACGTCGCCGCAATCGTGTGCGGCCCTGCCGTCATCGGCACCCGAATGTTCTCGAAGCGGCCGTTGATCTCGGCGACGGCCGCGGCCTGACGCAAGTCGACGGCCTCGACGTCCTCGGGTCCGCCGATCTCGTCCTCGAACACTTTCTTGCCGTCGATCACGACGATCAAGCGATGCCGGTACTCGAGCCCCTCGACGTAGCGCGCACGCGCCATACCCGCGAGGTCGATCTCGTACTCGCCGTCGGCCGGGAAAAAATGCTCGACGAGCATGCCGCCGCGCGTGCCGAGCGGCATGCCGGCGACGTGGTAGTTCTGGTTGACGCCGGCCTGGGCATAGTAGACGCGGCTGTCGCGCTTCGTGTTCGGCAAGCCGACCGCCAGCTCGCTGATGACGCGCGCGGCCGCAATGTACTGCTCGAGAAACGACGGCGAGACTTTCAGCACGTTCGCGACGTTGTCGAAGCCGTCGCTCTCGTCGTCCTTCGGCAGCAGCGCTTTGACGTCGATGTCGAGCGCGAGCAGATCCGCGATCGCGTTCGCGTACTCGGTGCGGTTCAGCCTGTGAAGCGCGACCTGGCCCGGATTTGGCTCAGCGAGCGCCGCCGCGTCGAGCTCGCTCTCGAGCGCCGCGACCCAGGCGCGGCGCGCTGCGGGCTCCGGCTGCGCGTTCCCAGGCGGCGGCATCTGCGCACCGCGCAACTTGCGCACGACGGCTTCGAAGATCTCGGGCTCGTGCGCGATCGACTCCGCGGACATGTCGTCGAACGCAATGTTCGCCGTGAAGTCAGCGCGGTTGTGGCAGTCGGTGCAGTACTGGCCGAACAACGGCCACTCCTGCGCGGCGGTCGGCGCAGAATCATGCCTGCCGAGCCAGGCGATGCCGCCGCCGAGCACGGCGACGCTCGCGACTCCGCTCACGATCACCGCTGAACGGCCCATCCCCGGCATCAAATGACTCCGCCGAGCTCGCGCAGGTGCGCGAACCCACCTTTATAGACGAGCCTCAAGAACAGCTGTGGATCGCCCCACTTCTCGTCGAACGCCGCCGTCGGCTTCGACGCGGCGAAATCGGCGAAGCTCATGCCGACGCGGAAAGCTTCGGCGACTTTCTGCCGCACGGCCGTCAACAGCACGAGCTGAGCCTCGAGCTCTGCGCGGCCGTGCACGCCTCCGGCAGCGGCGACGATGCGCGTCCTCGCATCCGTCTGCTCGAGCAACTTCTGCGTCGCGTCGTAGAGGCCGCCGATCCAGCCGCCGGTCGCGTAGTCCGGAACGGGATAACGGCCGACCGACAAGAGATCGCTCGCGACGAGCACGTTCGCGTCGGGAAAGAAAACCGCGATGTCGCCATCCGTGTGCGCGCGCGGCATATACCAGTATTCGGCGCCGCGACCGCCGAGCTCGACTTTGCCCGACGTATAGAACGTCTTGTTCGGCAGCATCGCACCCGCGTGCGGCGCGTAGTGCCGATCTTCCCAGTCGACGAAGAAATCGCCGTCGAGCCAGAGTTTCGTGTTCTCGTGCGCCATGACGGTTGCGCCGGCGCCTCGCAACGCGGCGTTCGCGCCCGTGTGGTCGTCGCGCCAGTTCGTGTTGAAAGCGATCTCGACGGCGCGTCCGGACCAGCGCTCGCGGAGCGCGTCCTGCAGCGCTGCGGCATGAGCTTCGGCCCCGCCGTCGACGAGCAAGAGACCATCCGGCGTCGCGAGCGCGACTACGTTCGCCCCAGCGCCCTCGACGAGCGCGAGGTCGTGGCCGAGATCCGTCAGGCGCAGCGCGCCATGCTGAGCGGCGGTGAGGCGCGGCAATGCCGCCGCCACGACACCTGCTGCCGTGGCCGACATCACGTCCCGCCGTGTGAATCGCGCCGCCATGGATTCGCCTGGAGCCCGCCCCGTATGCCCCGAACGATACCTAGCAAATGCTCCCACCGGAACCGGGTAACTAGGCTCCGGACCTGGAGTTTTCCGCACGCACCGGAGTAGCCGGCTGACCCGCTACCGGGCGCCTGCAGCCAAGGAATCGAGCGCGGCTTGGACGCCGCCGCGCTCGTGCGGCACCCCGGCGAGGCCAAGGCCCATCTCGACGCCGGCCAAGGTGCCGGCCAGCGTCAAATCGTTGAAGTGGCCGAGATGGCCGATGCGGAACACCTTGTCGGCGAGGCGCCCGAGACCCGTCCCGAGCGACATGTCGAACGCCTCGAGGATCGACTTGCGCAGCCGATCGGCACTGTGCCCCTCCGGCATGACGACGGCCGTCAGCGAACCGCTGTACTCGGCCGGGTTCGCGCAGAGCACGTCGAGACCCCACGCACGCACGGCCCGGCGCGTCGCCTCGCCATGGCGCGTATGGCGCGCGAACACGTTCTCGAGGCCCTCGTCGTTCAGCATCTTCAGCGCTTCACGCAACCCGTAGAGCAGATTCGTCGCGGGCGTGTACGGGAAATAGCCGTTCTTGTTGTGCTGAAGCATCTCGTCCCAGCCCCAGAACGCCTTCGGCAGCTTCGCCGACTTCGCTGCCGCGAGCGCGCGCGTCGAGATCGCGTTGAACGAGAGCCCCGGCGGCAGCATGAGGCCTTTCTGCGAGCCGGCCACCGTGACGTCGACGCCCCACTCGTCCATGCGAAAGTCGACGGACGCGAGCGACGAGATCGTGTCGACGAGCAACAGCGCGGGATGGCGCGCGCGGTCGATCGCACGGCGCACTTCGCCGATGCGGCTCACGACACCCGTCGACGTCTCGTTGTGCACGACGCAGACGGCCTTGATCGCGTGGTCGCGATCCTGCTCGAGCCGGCTCTCGATGGCCGCCGGATCGGCGCCGTGGCGCCAATCGGTCGGCAGAAGCTCGGGCTTGAGACCGAGCTTGAGCGCCATTTGTTGCCACAGCGACGCGAACCAACCCGTCTCGCTCATGAGCACGGCGTCGCCCGGCGACAGCGTGTTCACGAGCGCGGCTTCCCACGCGCCCGTGCCCGAGGCCGGATAGATGATGACGGGGTTGCGCGTCTTGAAGATCGGCTTGAGCTCGGCGAGCACCTCGCGCCCGAGCGCCCCGAACTCGGGGCCGCGGTGATCCATCGTCGGCGCGGCCATCGCGCGCAGCACGCGATCGGGCACGTTCGTGGGGCCGGGGATCTGGAGAAAGTGTCGGCCGCTCGCGTAGCTCATGACGATGTCCGGAATTCCCTTGGGTCTGAAGCCGCAGAGTCTACCTGGCGCGCCCCATCGGCGCAGGTCAAGTTACCTTCGCGCAGCGCTCGGCTCCGCAACCGCGCAACTCGTATAATCCGGTCAGCCGCAAACGGGGGAGCACTCGATGAAGATTTTCGACATCGTTCTCAAGGTGCTCTTGAGCCTCATACTCGTGCTGCCGATCTTGGGCACGCTCGGCATCTTCCCGCCGCCAACGCAGGACCTGTACAACACACCCGAGGCGTTTCAGTTCATCGTGACGCTCATGGAGGGCCGATACATCAACATCATGATGTCGGTCGTGCACGTCGTCGCGTTGTTCTGCTTGTGGACGCGCCGAACGGCGCTCGCCGCGCTGCTCGTGCTGCCGATCACGCTCAACGTCGTCGGCTTCCATCTCGTGCTCGATGGCGGCTTGCTGACGAGCGGAGCCGTGCTCGGAAACATCATGCTGCTGATCAACCTGTACTTCTTGTGGACGCGCCGGCGCGAGTACGCACCGCTGTGGGCGCAGACCTCGTAGGAGGAAGTCACGATGCACGTATGGGGTCTCTGGCTCGAGTCGATTCGCGGCATCGTCACGGCGCTCGCAACCGATGCGGGCCTCGGTGTCGGGCTGGCCGTCATCGTCGCAACGATCCTGCTGCGCGCGGTCGTGCTGCCGATCGCCTGGCCGATTGCGTACCGCACCTGCGTCCGTCAGAAGAAGCTCACCAGGTTACAGCCGGAGCTTCGAGCGCTTCAGGAACGGTATCGCGACCAGCCCGACGTGTACTTCCAAGAGTTGACGGCGCTCTACAAAGCGAACGGCATCGCGTTCGTCGACGCGAAAACATTCCTCGGCGCGTTCGCCCAAATGCCGCTGTTTCTCGGCATGTTCCAAGTGCTGCGCACGATGGGTGACGGAACGCGGTTCCTCTGGATCCCGAATCTCCTGCGGCCCGACGTCGCTCTCGCCGTGATCGCGGGGCTCGCGACGGCGCTCATGATGGCCGTGAACCCCAACATGCCGGAACACGTGCGCATCTTCATGATCGTCGTGCCGAGCATTCTCGCCGTCGTCGCCGCGCTCCAATTCTCGTCGGCGCTGGCGATGTATTGGGCGACGTCCAACGTGTTCTCGGCGATTCAAACCGTCGCGCTGCACGCGATCGTTCGGCGGCGGATCGCCGCCGGGCGCGTGCGCGTCTGATCAGCACCCGCATGGCGGGCTACTCGGGCACGCCGCTGGCGAAAAAACTCGGCATCAAAGAGGGCTCGGGCGTCGTAGCGGTCGACGCGCCGAAGGGCTACCGCGCCCTGCTCGAGCCGCTGCCTGCGGCCGTCCGATTCGGAGCGACGATCGACGAATCGACGGACATCGTCCACGTGTTCGCGACGAAGAGGGCCCGCCTCGAGCGCGCGCTCGCCGGCTATCGCAAGAAGCTCCGCCCGAGCGCCATGGTCTGGGTGTCGTGGCCGAAGAAGTCCGCGAACGTGCCGACAGAGATCACGGAAGATACCGTTCGAGCGGTTGCGCTTCCGCTCGGCTTCGTCGACATCAAAGTCTGCGCGATCGACGAGACGTGGTCGGGGCTCAAGCTCGTCGTGCGCAAGGAGCTCCGCTGAGCGCCGGCTCAACGACGCTGGTCAGGCGTTCAGGAACGGCAGGTCTGCAGCAGCGACGGCCGGAAAGTGTACGTCGATTCGCACCGAGCCCGAAAATGCGCGTTGCAGCCTAAAACGCGGCTTTCAGTGCCGGTACGCCGCTGCTCCAATTGACTCTCGACGTATGGCAGCCGTTACCATCGGCGGGTGAAATCGTGGCTACGGCCTCCACGGAGCGCAACGACTTGGAAGCGCGAATAGCTCGGCTCGAATCGGATGTGGCGCACATCCGCACGGACCTTGCCGACGTCAAAAGCGACATCCGGTCACTTCGCGACAAGGTCGACGCGCAAGGCGCTTTGCTCGGCGGCAAGGTCGATGCGCAAGGCGCTTCGCTC
>Ga0315912_10001080_pt1 | contig 36640 bp, 26 predicted proteins | sample VfabasoilMG_FD_204469 | JGI IMG/M metagenome (GOLD analysis project Ga0315912, IMG submission 204469) | Garden soil microbial communities collected in Santa Monica, California, United States - V. faba soil | ecosystem: Environmental > Terrestrial > Soil > Garden | place: USA: California... | reverse complement strand
AACGAGATAGTCCGCCGTCCGAATCGTCTCTTCGTCGTGTTCGACGACAAGCACGGTGTTGCCGAGATTGCGCAACTTGCCAAGCGTCGCCAGCAGCCGCCGGTTGTCGCGCTGGTGCAGGCCAATCGACGGCTCGTCGAGCACGTAGAGGACGCCGGTCAACTGCGATCCGATTTGCGTGGCGAGGCGAATACGCTGGCCTTCGCCGCCTGATAGCGTGGCCGCGCTACGGCCGATCGTGAGGTAACCCACGCCGACATCCAGCAAGAATCGCAAGCGGTCGCGGATTTCCTTGACGACGCGGCCGGCAATCGCCTGCTCGCGTTCATTGAGTTCCAGCGCCTCGACCACCGGCAGCGCGTCCGAGAGCGGGACGTCCACGAATTCCCCGATCTGACGGCCCTTCACACGCACGGCGCGGCTCTCCGGGCGCAGGCGGGATCCCTCGCACGCGGCGCAGGGCTGCAACGCGCGGTACGGCTCCATCGTTTCCTGATCGGTCCACGTGCCTTCGTCGAACCGCCGGCGCAGATTCGGAATCACGCCCTCGAAGTCCGCGCCGAACGGTTCCTTCGGCGCCTTCGTCTTGCCGTTTGTCGCCGTCGCCCGGCGCCCCGGCGCGCCGTACAGCACGATGTCGCGGAGTTTCTTCGGCAGCTTGCCGAACGGCACGGCGGGATCGATCGCAAACGACTGCTGCAGGCCTGCGAGCATCTCGTCAATCGATCCGCGATCGCCCTTGGCCCACGGCACGATCGCGCCGGCGGACAGGGACAAGCGATCGTCAGGCGCAATCCGGCCCGGATCAAAGTCGTACACCGATCCCAGTCCCTGGCATTCCGGGCACGCGCCGTGCGGCGAGTTGAACGAAAACGCGCGTGGCGTCATTTCCGGAATGCTGATGGCGCACGACGGGCACGCGAGGCGGCGCGAGAACAGGCGATCGCCGCCGTTCAGCGTGTTGATGACGACGATTTCGTCGGCCAGCTTGAGCGCGAGATCGACGGAGTCCGACAGGCGACGTTCCACTCCAGTCCGGACGATCAAACGATCGACGAGGACGTCGATCGCATGGTTCTTGTGGCGATCCAGTTTGGGGTCGGTCTCGAGCGCGACGAATTGACCGTCGATACGCGCGCGCGTAAAGCCCTTGGCCCGCAGCGCGGCCAGCTCACGCTTGAACTCGCCCTTGCGGCCGCGCACGATGGGCGCGAGCACATTGATGCGCTCGTCGGGCGGAAACTGCAGCACGAGATCCATGATGCGTTCGAGCGACTGCGACGTGATTTCACGGCCGCAATTCGGGCAGTGCGGGACGCCGACGTTCGCGAACAGGAGACGCAGGTAGTCGTAGATTTCCGTGACCGTGCCCACGGTCGATCGTGGATTGGATCCCGTCGTCTTCTGCTCAATCGAAATGGCCGGCGACAAGCCGTCGATCAAATCGACGTCCGGCTTCTCCATCTGCTCGAGGAACTGGCGCGCGTAGGCCGACAGCGACTCGACGTACCGCCGCTGGCCTTCGGCATAGACGGTGTCGAACGCCAGCGATGACTTGCCGGACCCGGACAGGCCGGTGATGACGACCAGGCGATCCCGCGGGAGATCGACGTCGACGTTTCTCAAATTGTGGACGCGCGCCCCACGGACGGCGATCCAATTGTGGGCCATAGGTACTGTGGGGTTTCCTATGGAAACCCCAATAGGACATTCTATCGATCTATTTACAAATCGATCTATCGATCTATTTTTGGCCTATTTTCAGGCCTGTTTTAGCGTGGCCAGGATGGCCTCCGTGTGTTCGCCGAGCGCGGGGGCCGGGGCGAGGACGGCGGGTTCCTGAATGAATGGCGGACGGATGCCGCGCAGGCCCGGTTCGGCACGGACGGTCCCTCGGGCGATCGCATGTGGGTCCCTCAGGGCCTCGGCAGGGGTGTTGGCGGGCGTCAGGCAGACGTCGTGCCCCGCAAAGAGCGCCATCCATTGGTCGCGCGTCCGCGTGGCGAAGAGCGCGCGGACGTCGCGCAAGAGCGCGGCCTGATCCTCGGCGTCGGTCAAATGTCTGGCCGACAGGTCAGGCCGGCCAACGCCGTTGCAGAACGCCACCCAGAACTTCTTTTCCAGGGCGCCCAGCGCTAACCGCTGGCCGTCGCTGGTTTCATAGATGTTGTAGCAGGCGTGCGCGCCGTATGTCGGCAGGTCATCCATCGCGGCCGCGCCGCCCTCGACCACGTCCCGTGCGCCGGGCAGCATCACCCAATACAGGGCCGCGTCATGCATCGAGACATCGAGCGACGCGCCTTCGCCATGCCGCTCGCGGCCGATCACCGCCGCGAGGATGCCGATGACCGACGTCATCGCGCCGCCGCCCACATCGGCGATGAACATCCTCGGCAGTTCGCCCGGCTGGCGCCGATCGGCCGCCAGCATCCCCGAGACGGCCACGTAATTCAGATCGTGCCCCGGATGTTCCGCATACGGCCCGGTCTGTCCGTACCCGGTAATCGCACAGTGAATCAGTCGCGGATATCGCGCACGCAACTGGTCACCCGACACGCCGAGCTTCTTCGCCGTTCTCGGCCGGAAACTCTCCACGACGATGTCGGCCGTGGCGACCAACTTGTCGAGCACGGCCGCGCTCTCGGCACGACGCAGATCCAGAACAACGCTCTTCTTGCCGCGGCCAAGCAGCACATCGTAGATGCCCCGGCCATTGACGAGCGGCGGCAATGCCCGCATCGGGTCGCCGCCAATCGGGTCTTCGATCTTGATGACCTCTGCGCCAAGCTCCGCCAGCATCAGCGTCGCGAACGCGCCGGGAAGCAGACGAGACAGATCAAGGACGCGAAGACCTTGGAGAGGTAAGGGCATCAGTCCCCCGGGTCTAAAGACCCGGGGCTCCAACGGGCCCGGGGGTTCCATGGAGCCCGGGGTCTTTAGACCCCGGGGAATACGGCGTGAGCGGACAATCCAGCCGCCACACGGTGTCAGACGATGCGAGGACGAGGCCGCCTTGCGGATCGAACGCGACGCCGACCAGCGCCGGAGCCGCGACGACCAGTTCGGGCTGGGCGTTCGCCCGGCTCACATCCAGACGATACAGGCCGGCCGAACCCGCGAGGGCGTCGACGACGTACAACGATCCGGTGGAATCGAAGGCCAATCCCTGTGGGCGACCGAAACCGGAATACACGGTGTCGACGAGGCGATCGCGCGTCACGCGATAAATCGCATCGTGCGTGGCCATCGTCGGTGCCGCGACGTAGAGACAGTCGTCGGGCCCCATCGCCAGATGAAACGCCGCGACGCTGGAAGGAATCGAGGCCCAGGTCTCGACCTGCCGATCGGGCGACACGCGCAGAATCGATCCGGATCTGTCGCCGACGAACAGGCTGCCGTCGGATCCAAATGCCAGTCCGGTCGGCGTGCCTAATTCCGTCGCGTAGATCTCGACACGATCGTCGTCCAGCACGCGGTACACGATGCCGTCGAATCGACTGGATACGTAGAGTCGTCCATCGGGTCCGACGGCGAGCGACGTTGGATTCGCCAGCTCAATCGCAATCGGTTCGCGCGCACCTTCGCGATTCACGCGATACAGAGGCACTGCGGCTTTGGTGCTGCGGCCGCCACTCACCGTGCAATAGAGCAAGCCGTCCTTGCCGAACGCAGGATTGTCGACCTGATGAACGCCGGACACGAGGACACCCGCCACCTGCAGGTAAACGGTCTCGCCGGGCAATTCGTCGATGCGCACGGCGGCCGTGCCGCCCTCGGCGTCAGCGGGGACCAGAATGCGTAGTGTGCGATGAGAGGCCGCGGTCACATGAGCGTCCGCGGCCCCGACCAGCACGTGCGGCGGCCCATCGGCAGGAACCGGCAAATGCACGCCGTCGATAGCCACGACCGCACCGGGAACGGCCCAGGCGGGCTTAAGCGCCGAAATGACCTGGTTCATTTAAGAGTCGTCGTCGTCGAGCTTCACGTTCCAATACACGTAGTCGCGCCAACTGTCGGGAGCGTTCCGCAACCCGAATGTGATGCGAATCGCCGGCGCCTTGTCGGGACGTCGCGGCGGCCGGACCAGATGCATACCGGCCTGCAGCGGCGTGCGGCCGCCCTTCTTGCGATTACAACTGATGCAGCACGTGACGATATTGTCCCAGTCCTTGCGGCCACCTTGCGCCACCGGAATCACGTGGTCGAATGTCAACTCAGCTGAGGCCAGCACCTCGCCGCAGTACTGACAGGAGTGATTGTCGCGCGCGTAAATATTCGCGCGCGAGAACGGCACGTACTCCGCGCTGCGTCGCACGCGAATGCGGCGAAGCAGTCGAATCACGGACGGCAACTTGATGGAGAACGACACGGAGCGCACTTCGCGCTCGTAATGCGCGACGATTTCGACCTTGCCCTGACACCACAGCGTGATGGCCTTCTGCCAATGCACGACGCGCAGCGGCTCGTAGGTCGCGTTCAGGAGAAGCGTCTGCTCCATATAGCGGTGGCCAATTCTGGCCGGTTTCCGAAAACAATGTCAAGCGACAGGTCTGTCTAAACGTAATGTTTACAGCAAGTTAGCGACCAGTATCCGGTGGCGCCGCCGACCGCTCTATGGGCGCCGCCTTGCGTTCCATCCGTCCCAGGATGATCCGTTGGCGCGACAGCAATCGCGCGTTTGGCCGCGCCGGACTGTAGAGGCGCGGGTTGATGATGGCGCCGGCCAGGAGCGCGGATTGTTCAGCCGTGAGTTCGCTCGCCGACACGCCGAAGTACCGTTGCGCGGCGGCTTCCGCGCCCCAGATGCCGTCGCCCCATTCAATCAGATTGAGATAGAGCTCGAGAATGCGCACCTTGGAGATTTCAGCCTCGAGCCGCCGCGTAATCAGCAATTCACGGATCTTCCGATACGGATTCCGCGACGGTGAAAGATACAGGTTCTTTGCCAGCTGCTGCGTGATCGTCGACCCGCCGCGCAGGAACCGGCCACGCGCCCAATTGATTTCGATCGATTCCCTCAGTTCATCGTAGTCAACGCCGTCGTGCTCGAAGAAGGCCGCGTCTTCAGCAACGAGCACCGCGCGTACCAGTGTCGGACTGATACGCCCGTAGCGCACAACGCGATGCACGAAGACCACCGGTCTGCCCGCGGCGGTCGCTTCATCCGCGCGCATCCGCATGAATGCGGTGGTCGACGGCATCTGGGTGCGCAGTGGCCTGACGTCCGGCAGCGTCAGCCACGTATAAGCAGTCAACGCGAACAGCACGCCGGCCGTTCCCACGATGATGCGCCAGACCCAGCGGAACATTACCGACCTGCTCGACCGATCGCGTCGTCCAGCGCCACCAGCAATCGATCGACATTTTCGGGCGTCGCGCCCGATCCCATCAGACCGACGCGCCAAATCCGTCCGGCGAGCGGTCCGAGCCCCGCGCCAATTTCAATGGAATGGTCGGTCAGCAGTGCGGCCCGCACCGCCGCTTCGTTTACGCCATCAGGCACGCGGACCGCATTGAGACTCCAGAGCCGATCGGCCTCGGCCGGTAGCAGCGACACGCCGCGATCAGACAGCCCCGCGACGAAGCGGCGGTGCACCGCCTCATGCCGCGCCAGCCGCGACGGAAGGCCTTCGTCCTCAACTTCGCCCAGGGCCGTGTGCAGCGCATAGACGAGCGGCGCGGAAATCGTGTGGTGATACTTGCGATCGATCCAGAAGCTGCTCAGCAGCCCAAGATCGAAATAGAAACTGCGGCAGGCCACCCGCTTCGCCAGCGCTCGGGGCCCAAAGGCGAGCGGCGAGAGTCCGGACGGCGCGCCGAGGCCCTTCTGCGAACAGGAATAGCAGACGTCCACGTCCCAACCCGCCATGTCGAGCGGAACCGCGCCGAGTGACGTCACCGCATCAACGATCAACAGCGCGCCATGCGCCCGGACCAGGCTGGCCACCCGATCAATCGGATTGCGGACGCCGGTCGACGTCTCTCCATGCACGATGGTGACGATGTCGTACGCGTGCTTGCCAAGCGCGCGCTCGACAGCGGCGGAATCGACGGCCTGCCCCCACTCAACGGGCAGTCGATCGACGGAGGCGCCGTACCGGGTGAGCATCTCGGACAGGCGATCGCCGAAGTAGCCGGTCACGATCGCCAGCGCCCGGCGGCCGGGCTCGACGAGATTGGCGACTGCGGCCTCCATGGCTGACGTGCCCGTACCGGACACCGCGAGTACCAACGCGTCATCAGGCGCTCGCATGACGCGGGTCAATTGCGCGCGAATCCGATCGAGGATCGCCACGAGTTCGCCATCGAGATGCGATCGCGGCGGCGCGGCGAGCGATTCGGCCACGCGGCGCGACACGGGCGAAGGCCCGGGGCCAAGAAGGAGTCGGTCCGTCGTCGGCAGGCTGGTCATCGCGGAATGGCCGACAGTGTGCGAGCAATGTCATCGCGCTCGCGGTCCGAAACGGAGAGAAGCGGCGCACGCACGGGGCCGCCGTGGAATCCGGCGAGATCCAGTGCGGCCTTGAGGCCGGCGACGCCATAAACGCTGGAAACCAACCGGGCGATCGGCGTCAGTCCACGTTGCAGCGCCAATGCCTCGGTGTGCCGCCCGGCGATCGCGTGATCGAACAGGCGAACCGTCTGATCGGGCAGCACATTCGCGACCGCGAGAATGCCTCCGGCCGCGCCCATCGCCAAGGCCGGAAGCAACACGGGTGCCCAGCCCGTCAGCACGCGAAACCCTTCGCCGATTTCCGCAAACTGACCGAGCCGCTCCAACTCGGGGCTCGTTTCTTTGAGCCCGACGATGTTGGGATGCGCCGCAAGTGTGGAGACCACCGGAAGCGTGAGCGTCACCCCGGTGGCCGGCAGGTTGTACAGCATCACCGGTGCGGGCGATGCATCGGCCACGCTGCGGAAGTGGCCGACCAGCGCGTCGGATGTCATCTGCGACTTGTAGTACGAGGGCGGCCTGACCAGAACGACATCCGCGCCGATCGCCGCCGCGCGACGACACGCGTCAATCGTGCTTCGGGTGGACTCGCGTCCCGTGCCAGCAATCAGTACCTTCGACGCGGGCACGACGCCACGAACCGCGGCGAGGATCCGATCGCTTTCTGTTTCATCCAACGACGCCGCTTCGCCGTTGGACCCAAGCGCGAGCACGCCACTGAGACCGGTCGTCATCAATCGTGTGACGTTGGCCGCAATCGCGCGGACATCCACGTCGCCTGCCGCGTCGAACGAAGTGGGAACCGGAGGAAAGATGCCGCGAAGCCGGGCCTGCATGCGGCGAGGCTACCATCCTTGCGAGCGCGCGCAAACCCGCGGCGTCAGGACGGCTGGACGTTTGGCGACTGGGCGATGAGAATCGTGGAGCGAGCGCCGGCACGGCTCACCAATTGGGTGCCGAGTACGACAACGAAGACTGCGATCGCCGGCGCCAGCAGCCACGGCGCATCGGCCAGCACCATCGTATTTCCCGCGTCTTGCATCATCCGGCCCCAGCTCGCGCTGGTGTCAGCGAAGCCGAATCCCAGATAGGAGACGGTCGCTTCGGCAACCAGCAGAGCGGGCACGAGCAGGACCACTTCTACGGCCAGGAATCCGCGGGCCGCCGGCAGCAACTGGAGGGCAAGGCGCCATGTGCCGGCGCCGGCGGCACGCGACGCCTCGGCGTAGTCTCGCGTCCGCTCCGTGGCCACGATGGCGCGGACGCCTCGGGCCGCGTGCGGCCAGCCAGCCAGCGCGAACAGCGCCGACATGAGAACAAATATTTCACTCGTCTCGAGCACCGGGCGGAGCATGCTGCGCAACACGAGCACGAGGTACGCACCCGGCAGCGCTAACAGAAAATCAGCGGCCAGCATCAAGCCGCTGTCCGTCCAACCGCCGACGGTGCCCGCGATGCCGCCGACGAGCGCGCCGATGACGAGCGCGCCGGCCACACCGGCGAGCGTCACCCCCAGTGACAAACCGGCGCCGAAGAGCACTCGCGAGAACACATCGCGGCCAATCGCGTCGGCGCCGAACAGCAGAAGCGGCTGAGTCGGGTCGGCTGTGACCACGAGCCGCCCTTGGTGGAACCAGCGCAACGGAATTCGCGTGGCAGGATCTTCGACATATCGGCGGGCCAATCGATCTTCAATGACGAGTGGATGAATGAACGGCGCATGCACGCCGGCCGCGTCGAAGATATGGATGCGGGTCGGCGACGCGTACGCACGATCGTCGAACTGCTCGCTCGGGGGGTACGGGGCCAGCAGCGGCGCCGCACAGGCGGCCACAACGATCACTGCGAGGAGTCCCATCCCAACTCGTTCGGACCATCGGCGGCGTGAGGCAGAGATCATGAAATCAGTCTCACGCGTGGATCGACAGCGGCGCGCAGGAGATCGGCGCAGAAGTTCCCCACCGCGATCAGCGTCGCGCCCGCCAGCGCGCAGCCGGCGACCAGATAGAGATCGCGGCCGCGAAGCGCCTGAATCATCAGTGCGCCGAGCCCGGGCCACGACGTGATCGTTTCTACCGCGACCGAGCCACTGAACAAGGTCGCGACGACGATGCCCGCCACACCAAGGACGGGACGAAAGGCCTGCCTCGACGCGTGGCGCCACACGAGCCGGCCCACCGGCACGCCACGCGCGGCCGCCGCCGCAATGTCGGGCGCGGCAAAGGCTTCTGCGGCCGCCTGGGACTGCAGGCGTTCCAGCATCGCGGCCAAGGGCAGCGCCAGCGCCAGCGTGGGCCACAAATAGTGGCCAGGCGCGATCGAGATTAATCCGGTGGACGCGCCCAACAACGACAATGCCAGCGTGCCGATGATCGGCGGACAACACACCAGCACCAGCGAGACGACTGTGACGATCGACGTCACCCACGAATCAGGACGCGTGCCCGTGAGGATTCCCAGCGGCAGTCCCAACGCGGCTGCCAACACGAGCGCCAGACCCGCCAGCGAAGCGGTCTTGGCCATGTGGCTCGCAACGACCCCCGCGACGGGCCGACCATCGTTCGACGAGGTTCCTAAATCAAATCGGGCAAGGCCGCCGATCCAGGCCGCCAGGTGCACGGGGAGCGACTGATCCAGCCCCAGACGATGACGGGTCGCGGCTACCGAGGCGTCACTGACGCCGGTTTGAAAGGCTTCGCGCGACGCGTCGCCAGGCGTCAGGCGAACCAGGATGAAGGCGCTCGACGACACGACGAGGACGAACAAGCCGGCCACGAGCAACCGCCATGCGATGAAGCGGGCCAGCGCGATGCTCACCGACGAGGCCCTGTGACGTGAAGCACTTCCGCATTCCAGAACACCGGCGGGATGAGCGCGGACGCCGAGATGCCTTCGAGACGCGCGCTCGACGCGACCGTGACCTTGGGCGCCGCAAAATAGAGGGCCGGCGCATGTTCGGCGAACAGCCGCTGAGCGTCAGCAAACAGCTGCCGTCGTTGCGTGGCGTCCATCGTCGACGATTGCTGCGTCATCAAGGTATCGAGCCTGCCTTCCCACGAAGTGGATGGCGCGGTCTGTTCCGGGCGCCACAAATGGTACGGACCGGAACTCAGCCAGAACTCGAGGTTTCTGCCGGGATCAAAGGCGTCGGATTCAATCGCGAAATAAATCGCGTCGTAGTCGCCGGTGGTCCAGCGCTGAAAGAGCGAACCCAGGTCGAGCGCGGTCCATTCCACTTTCAAACCGATTTTGCTGAGATGTTCTTTGATCATCGCGACCGAACGCTCGCGGACGGAGTTTCCCGCGGCGGTCAACACGGAGAACGATGCCGTGCGTCCTTTCTCGTCGTCGACAAATCCATCAGCGTTGCGATCAACCAGGCCAATCGTTGCGAGTTGTTTCGCCGCTTGCGCCGGATCGAATGCCGGCCGCGGTAATTCCGGCGAGAACCAGTCAGCGTTCCCGGGTGTGACCGGTCCTGCGACTTCGACCGCCTGGCCGAGAAATAGCGTGTTCACAATCAGGGTGCGGTTCACGGCGAGATCAATCGCGTGACGCAATTCCTCACGCTGGAGCCACGGCCGATCGTGCGCGGACTTCGCCGCCGGATCCAGATTGAACCAGAGGGCATCGGGCGAAATCGATATGCCCGCGTCGTGCAGCGTGAGGCGGCCTTTCGCCGCAAGGTCACGCAGTGCGGCCAGATCTTCGACCCGCACACGATCGGTCATCAGGTCGGCCTCACCCGCCTCGAAACGCAGAACTTCGGTGTTCTGGTCGGGCGCGAATTGAAGCTCGATCTCATCCAGATACGGCAACTGACGGCCGGAGGCGTCGCGGATCCAGAATCGCGGGTTTCTCGCGAAGACGAGGCGCTGGCCCGGTATGAATTCCCGGATGACAAACGGCCCCAGCCCCGTGATGTCGGCAAGCGGAGCGGTCACGCTCCACGCGTCCTGGAACGTCCCGGCTTCGAGAGCGCCCTTCAGCTTGTGCGCGGGGAGGATCGGGAGCGAATCCAGGAGACTAATGCCGGGCCCGTAGGTCGACGGAAACACGAGGACCACGGTGTGGGCGTCCAGCGCCCGGACAGTCATGGGCTTGCCGGCAATCATCAAACTGGCCGCAAGGCCGCTGTTCAGCTTGGGGTCATAGAGGGCCTGAAAACTGAACATGACGTCGGCGGAGGTGAAGGGGGTGCCGTCGGCGAAGGTGACGTCGGGCTCGAGGGCAAAGGTCCAGGTGAGGCTGTCGGGTGAAGCGGTCCAGGACCGGGCCAGCCGGGGCTCGACCTTACCGGTCTTCCGGTCAACCCGGACGAGGGTGGCGTGGATCAGGCGGGAAATGACCTCATCAGCCGACCCTGACCTGACATAGCGGTTGAAAGACTTGGGTTCAGATCTGTAAGTCGAGACGATCCGGCCGCCATTTTGAATGGTCAAAGAGCCAGCTTGGCTGTTTCCCGGGGTGGTCCGCGACCACCAGTAGCCGGCCAACACCAGGACCACCAACATCGTCGCCAGCAAAAACAGGCGCGAAAGCTTCAAATTATCCCCCCAAGGCGGTCTGGCCGCACTTCGAGCGCCTCCAGCCCAATTGCCGCGTACAGTTTCGGCCGGGAGCTGACGGTACTGTAATCAGCAGACGAAATTCGAGGCTGGATAACCGACATCCCAGCCAAATCAGCCACAAAAATGGCGGAAATTCGAAACTGTATTACTGGTACGTAATCTGCGTAACGTCTTTGCGCTTGGTTCAGCAAGTTCGTGCAAGTTCGTTAGCCGTAGGCAGAGCAAATATGATTTCACACACGTCGTCGCCCTCGCGTTCCACCGTCCGTAACGCAATTGTTATCGGCTTGGTCCTGGCTGGCCTTGCATGGCCGACCGTGGCCTCGGCTCAGCACCGGGCGAGGGTGTCGAAAGGGCTGCAGCAGACACTGGACGCGGGCGGCGCCGGTGATGCCCGGGTCATTTACGAGGGGCCGCAGGCCGAAGTTGAGCGGCTGGCCAGGTCTTACGGCCTGGTCGTGACCAAGCAGCTGGCGTCAGGCGCGGTGCTGTCGGGCAGCCACGTGGCGATTCGGGCGCTGGCCACGGACAACGCGGTCGGCGTACTGGCGGAGGACGCGCGCGTGTTCGGCATGAGCTCGGCCGACCCGGCGCAGACGACCGGCGCCAACCAGCTGTGGAAGTCCAAGGGCGGCAACTTCGCTGGGCTGATTGGCAAGGGCATCAGCATCGCGGTGATCGACTCGGGCTTCGCGCGCCATCCGGACATCGACAAGCGCGTGCTGAAGCAGGTGGACTTCACCGGTGAGGGCACGGCGGATCTTTACGGCCACGGCACGCACGTGGCGAGCATCATCGCGGGCAGCGGCGTCGGCAGCCAGACGCGCGCCGGCACCAGCAACGTCGGCATGGCGCCCGGCGCGGCGCTCATCAACTTGAAGGTGTTGTCGGGCGACGGCACGGGCTACGTGTCGGACGTCATCGAATCCCTCGAGTGGGCGATCAATAACCGGGATCGCTACGGTATTCGCATCATCAACATGTCGCTCGGCACGCCGGCGTTCGGCTCGTACGAAGACGATCCGATGGCCAGGGCCGTCGAGCGCGCCGTCGCGGCGGGCATCGTCGTGGTGTCCTCGGCCGGCAACTTCGGCAAGCTGCCGGATGGCACGCCGGTGGTGGGCGGCATCGTGTCGCCGGGCTACACGCCAAGCGCGTTGACGGTGGGCTCGGTGAATACGAAGGGCACGATTGGCCGTGGCGATGACGTGGTGGCGACGTACAGCTCGCGCGGACCTGTGGGCAACGCGGAGAACGAAGCGTCGTGGGAACTGAAGCCGGACCTGGTGGCGCCGGGCAACGCGATTGTGGCGGCGGGCGCGGTCGGTTCGTACCTGTGGAACACGTATCCGGAAAAGCGGGTGACGGGCGCGAATGGCGGGACATACATGACGCTGTCGGGATCGAGCATGGCGACAGCGGCGACAAGTGGCGCAGTCGCGCTTGTGCTTCAGGCGCAGCCGAAGCTGACGCCGGCGCAAGTGAAGTTCGCGCTGCAGTACACGGCGGAACCCATCGCCGGATTCGGATTGATCGAGCAGGGTGCAGGCAGCTTGAACGTGCCGCTCGCGGCGTCCCTGGCCACGAGCAAGAACCTCCGCCAGGCCTCAACGCGCAACTTCATCGGCGGCGAGGCAGTGCAAGCCGGACAGATCGCGTTTTCGAACACGATCGTGTGGGGAAGCACGATTGTCTGGGGGAGCAGTGGAGCCAAAGGCGACACGATCGTTTGGGGAAGTCAGCTGCCGCTGAAGGGCGACACAATCGTTTGGGGTAGTGGCACCAAGGCCAACACTATCGTTTGGGGCAGCACCATCGTTTGGGGCAGCACCATCGTTTGGGGAAGCACCATCGTTTGGGGTAGCAGCGTCCAGCCGAACACGATCGTCTGGGGCAGCTACCGAATTAATCCTGACACGATTGTCTGGGGCAGCACCATCGTCTGGGGCAGCACGATTGTCTGGGGCAGCCAAGCAAACGCTAACACCATTGTTTGGGGTAGCACCATCGTGTGGGGAAGCACAATCGTCTGGGGCTCGACCATCGTCTGGGGAAGCTAGCCTCGAAGTCCCCGAAGTCTGATTACATTTTTGGGTCACTTACGAGGCCCGTTCGTGAGACTAGATCGTCGATTTGCTAAGAAAAACGCTTGGCACGGGTTGTGAGTTAGCTCAGGGACAACGGCGCTGCGCGGGTTCAGCTTGCGTCAGGCACTGGAGGAATCACATGGTCGCTTCGATAATCATCTGGAGCTAGGCTCTCGCACTTGACGGACGGCGACGTGGGCGGAGTCCCGTCGTCCAATCCTGGCGGGTAGAGCCGAGCAAAAGCGGCTTGAACCATGCCAGACCCAACTCAATCCGTTTTCTCCAAGAACCTCAAGTTCTATATCGTAACCGTCTGCTTGGCTGGCGCTGCCGTAGTTGCGGCAAGCGTAGGCGATGTCATTCAGCAGCCGGCGCCTTGGCGTGCACAGTGGCTTTCGCTGGTATTGCTAACCATCCTCAGCGGGCTACTCCCGGTCAAGTTGCCCACCGTTAACGTCAGTATCTCGATATCTGAAACGTTCGTAATCGCGGGCACTCTTCTCTTTGGCCCTTCGGGCGGGACTGTCTTGGTCCTTCTCGATGCGCTCTTCATTTCCTTTAGGTTATTCATTTCTGGTGCTCTGAGGTGGCAGCAGGTCCTTTTCAACCTCGCCGCTCCACCGGTCTCTGTGTGGGTCGCTGCAAAACTCACGGGCATAACTCCCCTGCTTAAGACGTCCCCTAGCTGGGACCTTAAGTTCATGCTAACGATCGGCCTCTTCACGACGATCTATTTCCTGTTGAACAGTTGGTTGATCACGTTCGCTCTAGCGCTTCAGCGGGGCCTCAAGCCGGCAGCGATCTGGCGCCGGCATTTCGTTGACCTCCTGATCAACTACGGAGCTGCGGCTTCTGTTGCTTCCTTACTGGTCTACAACACTAGAACGGTTGAGGTCGGGTTCGTATTGGCGATCGCACCGTTGTTGTTGATGCTGTACTTGACCTATAAGTGGTCGAATAGGCGAATTGAAGTTGAAAGAGAAAAGAACGCGGAACTTAATCGGGTCTTCTTGTCGACGATTGAAGCACTCGCGCTGGCTATCGACGCGAAGGACCAAGTAACACACGGTCACATTCGGAGAGTTCAACGCTATACGATGGCGTTAGCGAAGGCCCTGGGAGTTCAAGACGAAAAGCAACTGGACGCGCTCAGAGCCGCGGCACTTCTTCACGACACCGGAAAACTGGCGGTTCCTGAATACATACTGAATAAGCCCGGGCCGCTTACGCCAGCCGAATTTGAGCGAATGAAGGTCCATGCTGCTGTCGGCGCTGACATCTTGAAATCGATCGATTTTCCGTACCCAGTTGAACCGATCGTTCGGCACCATCACGAAAACTGGAATGGAACGGGTTATCCCGAAGGCCTGAAGGGCCAGCAGATTCCGGTAGGCGCACGAATGTTGTCCGTAGTGGATTGCTACGACGCGTTGACTTCGGACCGACCCTACCGGCCAAGATACAGTCGGCCACATGCTGAGCAGGTGCTCAAGGAACGGCGTGGCTCGTGGTACGACCCGTGGGTCGTCGATGGCTTTTTGGCGATCCTCGATCAGTTAGAGCGCGACGACCAGGCAGAACTGAAACAGGCCGATGCCTCGACCACACCTATGCGTCTCCCAGCACAGTTGGACGTCATTACGGCTACCACTGCCGAGGAAAGGGAGTTTAGCGAACTCCGACGCGAACTACCGCTGGCAGACTCACTGCGATCGGCCGCAGATATTCTCTTTCGGCATCTTCGCCGTGTAATTCCGGCGTCAAGCGGTGCACTGTTCCTCACAGACCTGGAGAAAAACGAACTGACCGTCGCTGCAAGCTGGGGCATTGGCTCAGGCGCAATTGACGCTCTGTGTATTCCGATAGGAGACCGAATTTCTGGGTGGGCTGCGGCGCACAAACAGGCCGTGCTCAACTCGAATGCGGCGCTGGAATTGGGTCCAGTGGCCCGTACATTCTCTACGCCCTTGAGATACGCGATCGCGGTGCCGATTCTCAACGGCCCCAATGGCGCCGTTGGCGTGATAACAGGCTACTCAAGCGAACCCTTCGACAACGATCACCGACGGATATTGGAAAGCGCAGCGACCTTGTTTGCCGGTTCGATTCCAGCCGCAGCAAAGGACCATCGACAAGGGCCTACCGGCCACACCGCCAAAGCCGAACGGCGAGTCCACTGAGTCACGTGGGGCCTTCGGTCAATTAGTGCCCCACGGCAAGACTTTCTGGTATTGTCCCCAGTCCGGATCTCCAGGGCCGGTGCAGGAGGAGTCGGATGGCTAGTCCGACGAAAGGTATCACCCAAAGCAAGAGCCCGTTGTCGTCGGGTTCAGCCGACTCGCTGGTCGGCGAAGCCCAACGGCTCTACAGGTCCGGCAAGAACTCCGATTTGCTCGGGTTGAGTGGCGGCGAACCGTTGGCCGGTTCTGACGCAGCAGTTCGACTGGGCATCTTACGCGGTATGGCTAGGTTTGACCTGGGCGATGTCGTGGGCTCAATAGCCGATCTCAGCGCTGCGGTGGATGAGTCAAGAGCGTTACCGGCTTCAGTGCAGTTTGCCGCTACCTTCGCTCTATTCCTTCGCGAGTCGGACTACGTCGGTCCAGACGGCGTTATTCCTCATGTGACCCAACTGCGACAACTGGCCTCTCGAGCGGGCGATGCAGCTTCCTTGGCTGCGCTGCATCTGGCTGTCGCCCGAGTCGAGGGATGCCGCGGCCACTGCTCGAGTGCTCATCATCATCTTGAGATAGCTAGGGGCTTCGTTGAGCGTGGTCAGGACGTGGCACTGGCCTGCACTGTGGATGTCGTGGAGGCGTCGCTCGAGACCATCGCAGGGAATCTTGCGAGGTCGAAGCACTTGGCCAAGAACTGCTTGGTCCGCGCAGACTCAGCAGGATTCGTAAAGTACCAATTGGCTGCGGTCAGTAACCTGGCCGCGATCTCGATGTACTCTGGCAACCTTGTAAGAGCGCGCGCGCTGTTAGGTCAAGTCCTGCCCGCAACTTTAGAGATCACATACGTTCGAATTGGGACGCTAGATACGCTCGCTCAGCTTGAGTTGAGAGACGGTCGGACGGAAGCCTGTTTATCAATCCTTACTGAATGCAGGGCGGCCATCGGTCGAGACATCGTCCCCGCACGCTCCTGGTACGACTTGGCGCATCAGATCACGCGCTGTGCGTATTTCGAACAGCTTCAAGAATGGACCGCGATCCTGGACGTCGCGGATCAGGCCGACGCGGAACTCGCGCGGCGGCAATACAAGGCCGTTCGCACGTCGCTCCTCTGCGCCAAGGCGCGCGCGCTCGCGCGGCTCGGCCGACACGGCGACGCCAGCGCCGCACTCGCGGCCGCCGTCCGCGCCTGCCCGCGTGGCGCCGTCGATCCGCTCATCGTCCTCGAAGCCTCCAAAGCGTTGTGCGCGTCACTCCGGGGTAACGTGACCGCGGGCCACGTGCACTACGACCGCGCCATCGCCGCCTGCCGCGCCATCGGCCATCGCTACCACGAATGGTGGATCACCGCGCAACAGCAGGACGTGCGTTCCGCCGTGCGCGAGACGGTCCAGATTCCGCACGCCGCCGACATCGCGGGCACCTCGCTCTTGCTGAGTGACGTCGCCACGATTCTCGGCGCCGGCCACTCGATCGACCTCCTGGCGCACCGCGTGGCCGCGATTCTGCAGTCCACGCCCATGGCGCCCCGCGTGGACGTCGTCAACGAATCCGGCCAGGAGTATCGGCCGGAGCCCAGCGCCGAATGGGAAACCACGACGGATGGCACATGCACCATCCGCCTCGCGGGTTCAGACCGCGTCGCCACTATTTCCGTTCGCGGCGCCACTTCCATTGAGGAAATTTCCCTGCTCAAAGGCATGGCGGATCTTGTGCAAATCGCCGTTGCCCGCACGGCCGACACGGAACGCGAGGATGAGGATCTGACGCTGTGGCCGCGGACGGTCGCGCCAGACGGCGAAGACACGATCTTCCGATCGCCGCGCATGGTCGAACTGCGGCGCATCGCTGAGCGATTGGCCGCCACGAACCTGCCCGTCCTGATTACCGGCGAGACCGGCACCGGCAAGGAGGTCATCGCCCGGCTGATTCACGACCACAGCGCACAAAAGCGCGGACCGTTTGTCCCGTTCAACTGCTCCGCCGTCGCGCGCGAGCTCGTCGAGAGCCAGCTCTTCGGACATCGGCGCGGCGCCTTCACCGGCGCCGTCGACGCATTCCCCGGCGTCGTGAAAGCCGCCGAACGCGGCACGCTCTTCCTCGATGAGATCGGCGATCTCGAACCACTCGTCCAGCCGAAGCTGCTGCGATTTCTTGAAGGCGGTGAGATTCAGCCGGTCGGCGAGGTCCGTCCCCAGCGAGTCACCGTCCGGATCGTCGCGGCCACGAACGGCGATCTGGCAGCGCTCTCCGACCAGGGACGGTTCCGAAAGGACTTGTTCTATCGCATCGGCGTCGCGCGCCTCGAACTGCCGCCGCTCCGCGAACGCAAGGACGAGATTCCGGCATTCGCCTCGCTCTTTCTCGCGCGATTCGCCCGCGAGTGCGGCCGCACGGGACTGCGACTGGGCGACGACCTGATCGCCGCGCTGCTGCTCTACGACTGGCCCGGCAACATCCGACAACTGGCCAACGAACTGCGGCGTGTCGCGGCGATGGCCGTCGATGGGCAAACGCTCGGCGCCGCCGATCTCGCGCCGGAAGTCACCGAGAACTGGAACACCAGACCAGTCGTGCCGTCACGGTCGACGGTCCCGGCCGTGGATGTGCGCCTGGACCAGCCGCTCGCGCTCGCCGTCGCCGAACTCGAGCGCAAGTTCATCGAACATGCGCTGAACGCGTCGAGCGGACGCGTCGCCGACGCGGCGCATTTGTTGGGCGTCTCGCGAAAGGGCTTGTTCCTGAAGCGGCGCCGCTGCGGCCTTACTTGAGTCGCCCGGCCTGAATATCCTTCGCGACTTTCTCCACCTCGCCCCACACGCGCAGAAGATTGCCGCTCCAGATCTTGCCAATCTGTTCTTCGGTGTACCCGCGCCGCACGAGTTCCAACGTGACGTTGAACGTCTCGGCCGCGCTGTTCCAGCCGTCCACGCCGCCGCCGCCGTCAAAGTCCGACGAGATGCCGACGTGGTCAATGCCGATGTACTTGACCAGATAGTCGATGTGATCGACGAAGTCCTTGACGGTGGCCCGCGGCGCCACCGGATAGCGCGCGCCAATCGCCAGCATCCGCATGTCGTATTGCAGACGCTGCTCCGGCGTCAGTGACTCGAGCGCAGTATTGGCGCCGCCGCCACCGCGGCCGCCGCCACCACCACCGCGACCCGCGTTCACCACGCCGGGCTGTTCGACGGAGCAACCGCCGCCGCCGCGCCCGCCACCGGCTCCTGCCCCAGCGCCCGCACCAGCCGCCGGCGCACCCGCCCCACGCGCCGAACCAGCCGCTGCCGCGCCAGCACCCGCAGTACCAGCGCCGGCACCCGCGGCAGAACCCGCCCCGGCCGCAGCACCCGCCGGCGCTACGGCGCCGGCCGCACGTCCGCCACCACCGCCGGGTGCTCCCCGACCGCCGGGAAGAAGCCCGAACTGCTGGTTGAGCGCGTTAATCGCCGCCTGGCGATCGGGACCAGCGTCACGCACGTACGTGGCGAACGCCACGGTCTGCACAACTCCGCCGTTCTGCTTGATCGCCCACAGCGTCTCATCGTCAAGATTGCGGCTCACGTTGGCAAGCGCGCGCGCGGCGGAGTGCGAGGCGATCACCGGCGCTTTCGACAGCGCGATGGCCTGAAGATTCGAGGCCTTCGACGGATGCGAAACATCGACCATGATGCCCCACTTGTTCATTTCGGCAATAACCTGCTTGCCCAACGGACTGAGCCCGCCGTGCAGCCACTGGTTGTTTGCCTCGCCCGTGTTCGAATCCGCAAGCTGACTGTGGCCGTTGTGCGCGAGCGACATGTATCGCCCGCCGCGATCGAAAAATTCCTTCACATGGGCAATGTCAGTGCCGATCGAATACCCGTTCTCGATGCCAATCACCGCGACCTTGCGGCCGGACGCCGCGATGCGGCGCACGTCCGCCGGCGTGAGCGCCAGGCCGATCTTGTCCGGCGCAATCTGTTCTGTCAGCCGATGGATACCGTCGAACATGCCGACCGCCCGCGTGTAGGCACTGGCGTAACCTTCCGGCGTCAGCGCACCCTGCCCGATGTAAACGATCATGAACGATACGTCCAGACCGCCTTCGACCATCTTCGGCAAGTTCACCTGCGACGTCAGACGCATGGTGTAGTTGCACTCGGGCGTAAAGTTGTTCACGCTGATGTCGTTGTGCGTGTCCATCGTGATCACGCGCTCGTGGATGCCGCGCGCGCGCGTCACGAGTTCCTGTTCCGCCTGTGCCGCGGTGGCGGCTGCAGGCGGAGCGGCCTGCCCGGCCGTCACGGCCTGCGCGACGGGTGCAATCAGAAACGCCAAGGCGGCGGCCGACGAGGTGGCAACAGCGAATCGATGGACGTTTTGGAACATGGCTCGACCCTCCAGGTCGAGCGGATCTTACTTTAAGATCTCGGTCGAACGTCGTGACTTGATCTCGAGCGGACGGTCTTACTTGATCTCGAGCGGTCGCTCGAGGCGAATGCGCACGATGACGCCGGGCGGAAGCATCACATCGGATCCGTTCGTGGACAGAATCGTCCCGCCGTTGCCAATCGTGACACCCGTAAATGCCGCCGGGCCTTGACCGGTGTTGGCGCCGATGACGGGAGCTGTCATCGTCCGGGTCGGATCGCCAGGACCCTGGTTCTTGGGGTCGAGGACGACGGCGACCGTCGCGCGAAGCCTCACCACCTGCTCGCCAATGCGCAGATCGTCAAACGCGAGCGTGAGCTGGCCCTGATGCTCGGCTTGGCCGGAGGTCTTGAATGATCCGACAAATCCTCGGACCGCCGATCCGGACGGCACCGCCACCTTCCCGTCCATCGTGAGATCCTGAACGATCATCCCTTCAAAACGCTGATCGAGCTTGGCAGTCGCTGAACTGAGCGGCGTCTGCAACAACATGTCGAGCGTCTTCCCGGCGGGCACGGTTCGAGCCTGGAAGGCCTTCCCGGCCGCAGGGGCCACCGACCAGGTCGCCGCCACCATCAGAAATATCAAGGTCGTTCGCATCGTGTGCCCTCCAGCCCCCGCGTTTCGCACGCCGCTTCCTATTGTCCTATTGTCGCCTGTCCGTTTTGACGCAACCAGCACCAAACGGTCTCCTGACGATATGATCCCTCATATGCCCGCACCGATTCGGCTCCATCGCACCACCGCCGTCCGCGTCGGCCGTGTGCAGATCGGCGGCGGCGCGCCGGTCGTCGTGCAAAGTATGACCATGACCGACACCGCGGATGCGGCCGGCACCGCCCGCCAGTGTGTGGAACTGGCTGAGGCCGGATCGGAAATGGTCCGCGTCACCGTGAACACCCCGGAAGCGGCCGCCGCGGTGCCCGAAATCAAGCAACGCATGCTGGACGCGGGGTGCCAGGCGCCGCTCATCGGCGACTTTCATTACAACGGCCACCAGTTGCTCACGCGGTTTCCGGAAGCCGCGCGTGCGCTCGACAAATACCGGATTAATCCCGGAAACGTCGGCACCGGCAAGCGCCGCGACGAGCAGTTCGCCACCATCTGCCAGGTGGCCGTCGAACATCAGAAGGCCATTCGCATCGGCGTGAACGGCGGGTCCCTGAATCAGGAACTCGTCATGGCGCGGATGCAGCAGAACACGGACGAGAACCTCGGACTCTCGTCCGAAGAAATCATCAACGAGTGCATGGTGCTGTCCGCGCTGCAGTCCACCGAGCTCGCGCTCGAATGCGGCGTGCGCGCCGACCAGATCATCATTTCCTGCAAGGTCTCGCGGCCGCGCGATCTCATCGCGGTCTATCGGGATCTGGCGCGCAAAACCACCCAACCGCTCCATCTCGGACTGACCGAAGCCGGCATGGGCGTGAAGGGTGTCGCATGGTCGGCATCGGCGCTCGCGATTCTGTTGAACGAGGGCATCGGCGACACGATTCGCGTGTCACTGACGCCACGGCCCGGCGGCGATCGTCGCGAAGAGGTTTACGCCGCCTGCGAAATTCTGCAAGCGCTCGGCCTGCGCTCATTCTCGCCGGCCATCACGGCGTGTCCCGGTTGTGGCCGCACGACGTCATCGACGTTCCAGGAGTTGGCTGAACGCGTGCAGGACTACGTCAGGACGATGATGCCGATTTGGAAGGTGGATCGGCCGGGCGTGGAAACGATGTCGGTGGCCGTGATGGGTTGCGTCGTGAACGGCCCAGGCGAGTCGAAGGCCGCCAATATTGGCATTTCACTGCCGGGAACGGGAGAATCGCCGAACTGCCCGGTCTATATCGACGGCCAGCACGCCATGACGATGCGTGGTACCTATGACGAGCTGGCCGTCGCGTTTCAGAAGTTGATCGACGACTACGTCGACCGGAACTACCGCGCTACTTCGCAACCTTCCGGAACGACCGCATAATCTTGCCTTCGGGCTGTCCCTTCATCTGCATGGCGATGCGGATCACGTAATCGCCCGGCTCGAGGTCCTTGATCGGAATCTCGGTGACGACCGAGAATTTGTCCGGCTCTTCGGTCGGTCCGCCACCGGTCGGCTGGAACGTCTTGAGCGCCGGGCCGGCATCGGTCTTTGCCAGTTCAACCTTCAGGGAGACCTCCGCGGTGGGTGTGCCGTACAACTCGAAGAACGCCTGAAGCTTCTCTTCTGCCGGGGTGAAGATCAGACGCGGCTTCAGGCCACCCTTTTCGTCGAGGGCGCCAAGCAGGAGGCCGCTCATCTTAAGCGTACCGGCCGTCGTCAGACTGGCGTTGACATCGACGTCCACCGCGCCGCTCTTGCCGCCCGCCTGAGCGGCGACACGAATGCGGTACTGGCCCGGGTCCAGCGGAATCACAGTGGCAATGGGATACGTGAGAACCTGCGGCGCGTCGAGCGAACCACCTTTGTTGGTCGAATCGAAGTACCCCACGCGCATCGCGGTGATCTTGGCGGTCGTATCAGCGGGGGCGGCCATGACGAGCACGTTCATCTTCTCGCCTTGTCCGCGCAGGACCACGGCGGTCGCCTGGAGCGGCAGCTCGGTGTACGCCGCGGGACTGGCGATCATGTCCTTGGGCGCGACCGAGCCCGTCTTCGGAGCCGCCGCGGCGGCGTTGGCGTTGGCTCCTGACACGACGAAGTCGGGACGTGCGTCAACCGTCACGCCCGCGCGAACCGCTTTCACGTCCAGCTGCTGGGCTTGACCAGGGCGATCGCCCGGGTCTCCCGAAACCGTCGCAATCCAGTACGACGACGCATCCGCGAGGACCTTCGGCGCAAAGCCATCGTTCACAACGCGCAGAACCTGCCCCGCCCCGGTGACGCCCGTCAGCATCTCCAGTCCGTCGTTGCGTCCCATGGTGGCGGAGTCGCCCTGGACAACGTAGACGTTCGCGCGCCCAATGGCGGCCGCCCGCGACACAGCCTTGTAGTCCTCCTGAGTCACTCCACACTGGTCTTTCGTGCCTGGCAGCGACATGGTTCCGGCAATGAGAATCACGCTGGTTGGCGATTCGTTACCCGCGAGTTGTTCCATGAACGATTTCAGCATGCCCAGCGTGTCGTGTGTCCGGCAGAGTCCGTCTGCCTCCGTCACCGTCGCGGGCCGCTGGCCGCGCAGAGCGCCGACGGCCGCGCGGACCTTCTCGATACTGGAACCCAAGCCGGCCTGGGCGGTGTCCTTCGGGGCAATCGCGAAACCGACGCGGTCAGTCGCTGTGAGCGACTTGAGCAGATTCTCGATCGCCGCCTTGGTGGCCGGTTCACTGCCGGCCGGCAGCGAGTCCATGTCCGCAACGATCATGAACGCGCGGCCTTCCGCCTTGGGCTTCGCGTCGTTGGTGAAGAACGGCGCGGTGATACCCGCGGACGCGGCACCCGCTGGTGCACCCGCGGCCGAGGACTTGAGGGTCAACGCCGTCACGGTGCGCACCTTGCCGCCGATCTTGACGGTGACATCGGCTGGCGCCAGTTCGGCCACCGGCTTGCCATCAGCGGTGACGGCGGTGAAATCCACGCTCAGCGTGCCGCCGGAGGCGCCGCCACCTTGAGGGCGCTGGCCGTGAGCCGCCGCACCTCCAAGAACGAGCACCATGGTCAGCGCGAGAGCGACGCGTTCCGAACGAAAAGGGGCGATGTTCATGATGCAAAGCATAGATCGAAATTGGTGCCCGGGGCACTGACTACCCCGCCGGGCGACCCCGGGGTAGCGACTACCCAGTCCGAACGGCCGGGCGCCTCAGGTCCGACGAAAAATCGCCTGCAAAACTGCGAGATCGAAAGTCGAGGCTGTCGTTCGGCTAACAGGAATGCGCGCTCAGATTTGTCGTTGACAAATTCCTCAGCAAATACCGCAGAAATCAAGTGATCGAGTTTTCGGCCTGAGTCTTGCACTGAGAGGGGGGCTGGCACGATGCCAGGTTTGTCGCTGGCCGCCAACTCTCGTTCGACCAGCTCTGGATCAAGTTCGAAAGGAGACTCAGCATGACCGCGTCGACACGAAGCCGCCTGATGTTCTGCATGGTGCTGGGCTTGATCACGGTGCCCGCCGAAGCGCTGCTCTTTCCAGTGGCTCGTACGCCGAACGCGTCGGTTGCGGCCGTGGAATGGACGGCCTCGCTGGATCCCGCAGAACTCCGGGAGGCGGCCGCGAACATCGATGCGTATCCCGCGTTGTACCGCCGCGCGATCATGACGGCACTGCCGCCGGCCGATCGATCCGCGGCGTGGCGCGAGTTCTTCCGCGGCTACATCGCGTCGCATCCGGAACTCTCCACCGTCCAGGTGGCCGCGCTGAACGAAGCGATTGAGGTGGCGTCGCCTGAAGCCTTCGCGCTTCCGCTGAAGCCGGAGCTCAAGGATCGCATCAGCCACGCATTTGAGAACACGCAGAAGCAGTTGGGCGCCGCCACCGCCAACGAATTGTTCGTGACGCTGGGGCCGGCCCGGTTGGCGCGCCCGAACGCGCTGCCGTTCACGCAGCGCATCGCCGACAGTGTTCGCTCCTGGCGCGTGGTCCGGGCTGCGGCTGACGATCCGCTCGAATGCAACTGCAACATCGACATCGACACCTGCGACCTGCTGCCAAATCCCTGGCTGGCCTGCTCGGAACTCTACGCGTGCGAGTTCGATCTCACGTGGCCGATGTGCGGACCGCTGTGGTCCTGGGCCTGCACGGGCTGGTGCAAGATCATTCGCCTCCCGTGGGAGTCTTCGAATGACTGATCGGTCTGACCAGCTGATCCGTCGCGCGTCGGTCGCCGTGAGCGCCGGGCTGGCGCTGATGGTCGTTGCCACGGCGGGATACATCGTCTGGCCGCAGATCGCGTCGAAGATGGGCGTACGCGCCGCTGCGGCGCCGGCGCCCTACGTCGCCGGACAAACGGTTGACGTGCCGGCGGCATGGTACGCCGACGCGCCGCACACGCTGATCCTGTTCGCGCGGGCGAGCTGTGCGGCCTGCGAAAAGGCGCAGCCGTTCCTCAAGGAAATCGTCGGACACATGAGCGGCCACGGCACGGTCGTGATGGCGCATCCGGCGGGGGCAGATGAGGCCGACAGGCAGTTCGCCAGCGGCATCGGCGTCACGAACGACCAGGTCATGGTGGCGACGCCCGGTCTGCGCGTGCGCGCCACGCCGACTCTCGTGCTGGTGGATCGTCAGGGCCGCATCGTCGACGCCTGGGAAGGCGCCGGCAAGATCGATACACGGCTGGCTATCCGCGCAGCCATCGACGCATTGCCGCGCTAGCCGTCCGCCGGGTCACCACCCCTTCGGTTTGCCGGCCAACTGCTGATCGAGCCACGCCTGGAGCGGCGCAAAGTAGTCGAGAATTGCGGTCGCGTCCATCTGGCGTGATGTGGTCATCGCTTCCAGTGCGTCCGGCCACGGGCGCGACGCGCCCATTTTCAACATCGCATCGAGCTTCGCACCGGCGGTCTTGCTGTCGTAGATCGAGCAACGGTGCAACGCGCTCTTGCAGCCGGCGATCTTCGACAACTCCCGGTGAAACTGAAACTGCAAAATGTCGGCGAGGAAATACCGGGTGTACGAGTAGTTCGCCGGCACGTGGTATTTCGCGCCGGGGTCAAAGAACTCCTCGCCGCGCGCCGAAGGCGGCGCCACGCCTTGGTACTTGAGGCGCCGTTCCCACCAGGCCCGGTTGTAGTCGGCGGGCGCGATCTTTCCGCTGAAGACGTCCCACCGCCACTGATCGATCACCAGACCGAACGGGAGGAAGGCCACCTTCTCGAGTGCGCGGGACAACAACAGCCCGATGTCGCGCGAGGCGTCGGGCGTGTGATCGAGCAAGCCGATCTTGACGAGGTACTCGGGCGTGACCGAGAGCGCAATCGTGTCGCCGATGGCTTCATGGAACGCCTGGTTGGCGCTGTCCCGGAACAGGACCGGCTGCTCTTTATAGGCGCGCTGATAGAAGTTGTGGCCAAGCTCGTGATGGATCGTCGAGAAATCTTCCTCGGTGGCATCGATGCACATCTTGATGCGAAGGTCCTCCACCGCGTCCACGTCCCAGGCGCTCGCGTGACAGACGACATCGCGATCGGCCGGCTTGACGAACAGCGAACGCGTCCAGAACGTCGGCGGCAGCGGAGCAAATCCAAGCGACGTGTAGAACCGCTCCCCCATCTTCACCATGTCGGTCGCCGAGGTTTTGCGTTTGGTCAGAATCGAGGTCAGGGAATAGCCGGCATCGGCGTTACCCGGCGCGACCACATCCGCGAGATTGCCCCAGTCCTGTGCCCAGATGTTGCCCAGCAAGTGGGCGGGAATCGGGCCGTTCGCCGGTACGATTTCCCCGTACTTCTCGCGCAGCTTCATGCGGACGTAGGCGTGCAGCGACTGATAGAGCGGCCGCACCTGGTCCCACAGTCGATCGACTTCCTTCGTGAAGTCGTCAGCGGGCATGTCGTACTTCGCACGCCACATCGCACCGGTATCTGAAAATCCAAGTTCCCGCGCGCCCGTGTTCGCGAGTTGGACGAAGCGCTCGTAGTCCTTGCGCATCGGGATGGCGACCGTGTGCCAGCCTTCCCAGGCTTCGCGAATCTCTTTTTCGTTGCGGGACTTCGCCAGAACGTCCGTGACCTTCTCGATATCGAGGCAGGTCGCGGGCGCGGCCGGGTCCTTGCACCATTTCCCGCGGCCGTAGGCGGCTTCGAGGCCCGACGCGATCTTCGTCAACTCTTCCGCGGCTTTCGGATCCGCCGGCGTGACAAGCTCGAGTGCCAGCTTGAGCAATGTGAATTGGCGGCGCTCGTCAACCGATACGGGCGTGTTGTCAAACGCGACAGCCTCCTTGGCGAATCTCTTGGCCGCTTCGATGAAGGCCTGGTTCGTCCGGGCATTAATCGCCTCGGTATCCTCGGTGATGAACGTCGAGTACACCCAGCTCGCCCTTTGCTGCTCCACGCCCAGTCGCAGCAGTGTCGCGTTGGCGTCGGCGAGGAAGGCCTGCGCGGCCTGCGTTGACGGTGTGGTGGACCGATCGCACGCGACCGCGACGGTCAGACCAGAAGTCAACACGATCAGAACCAGCGACCTTCGAATCGACACTTTGATCACAGTGCGGCCTCCAGCGAGATTATGACCCAGCGAATCGGCTCCGCCGATGCCATGCGGCGAGCAGCACGACGCCGGTGAAGATCAGGCCGAACGCGAGTCCGGCCCACAAACCCTGCGCGCTCCAGCCGCGCGAAAAACACAGCCAGTAGGCCATCGGCAATCCCAGCATCCAGTGGCCCACCAGATTGGCGAACATCGGAGTGTGCGTGTCGCCCAGTCCGCGCAAGGCGCCCGTGGCGACGGCCTGCACACCGTCGAATAGCTGGAACACGGCAGCCACCAGAAGCAGACCGATGCCAATCTGAATCACTTCCGGATCGTTGGTGAACAGACTGACTAGCCAGGTTGGGGCGAATCCAAACAGCAGGGCCGACATCAACATCACGCCCATCGCCAGAGCGATCGCCATCCAGCCGGCGGCGCCGGCACCGTGCCGGTCGCCACGTCCGATGGCGTGACCGACGCGCACCGCAGCGGCCGATCCGAGCCCAAACGGCACCATGAAAATGAAACTGACGATGTTCAACACGATTTGATGCGCGGCGACGGCGGCCGGCGTGATGCGCCCGGCCATCGCCGAGGCGGCCGCGAAGATCCCGACTTCGAGCAGGTTTTGTCCGGCGGCCGGCAGGCCAAGGCGAATGATCCGCCAGACACGAGGCGGATCGAACACGAACGGCACGTCATGGAGGCCGGATGGCTGATCCCGCTCGCGCCTGAGAATCACAAGAAACAGGTAGACGGCGACCGCCAGCCGCGCGAGCACCGTCGCATACGCGGATCCGACGACACCCATCGCTGGAAAACCGAGGTGGCCGGTAATCAACACCCAATTGGCGCCCGCGTTCACCAGATTCGCGCCGAGCAGGCCGTACATCACCGGCCGGACCACGTGCATCGCCTGCAAGTAGCGCCGGAAGACGGCGTACGCCAGAAGCAGCGGCGTGGACCACAGCAGGCTGGTCATATAGGGACGAATCAAGGCGAGGACGTCTGGATGGAGGCCAAATCCCGGCAGCGCCGCGATGAGCGCAATCGAGAGGACGCTGAGCACGACCGTCAGGATGGCGGCCACTTGCACGCCGGCAAACAACCATCGATGACACTCGTCGATGCGGCCGGCGCCGAAACTCTGCGAGACGAACGTGTCGAGCGCGTAGAGCGTCCCGAAGCCCACGACCATCACGGCTAAGTAAAGGATGGAACCGGTCCCGACTGCGCCGATGGCCGCCGGACCGAGCGGTCCCACCATCAACGTGTCAACGAGCCCCATGCTGACCCAGCCGATCTCTGCCGCAATGACAGGCAGCGCCAGGCGAACCATGGGGCGAAACTCGTGGCGCACGAAGCGTTACCGGCCGACGGCCGTCATCATCATCTCAATCAGGCCGGATCGGGTGACGAGCTTCGCTCCGACGACCGTGCGTGCGGGCGGATCCTGCGGGAAGATTGTGCGCGACAGTTCGTCGACGGGCTTCTGCTGCCAAAGGTCCGTCACGTACACGAGGTTGTCGACCACGTGACTGAAGGACAGACCCACGTCGTCAAGCGTTCGGCGAATTCGCGTGAACGTTTCCTGCGCTTGCGCGGTGACGTTGCCCGCGTTCGCCTCGGTGTTGCCCAGCACGCCTGAAAGAAACAGAAAGTCCCCGGCCCGCACGGCGGTCGACAACGGCAGACTCGGTGACACGGCCGGCCCCACGACCTGTTTGCCGTTGGCCGACGCAATCAGGGAAATCTCGACGGACGATTCGTTCCCCATGAGGCCGGTCACCGCCGTCGCGCGGGCCGGCGGATTGGTCGTGAAATATCGCCGGTATTGATCGTTCATGGCCTCGAAGTACGAGTCGTCGGTCAGGAACACACGCGCCGACACGACGTCGGCATACGTCAGTCCGGCCGTCTTCAGCAACACCCCGGCATTGTCGAGCACTGTCGTCGTCTGCACCGCCATGGGACCGGGCACGACCTGATCGTCGGTGCCCCGGCGGCTGACGAGTCCGGACAGGAAGACCAGGCCGGCGGCCTTGACGATGTAGGAGTACGGCCGAGGCGATTTCATCCAGCCGGCCGGGTGCATCGTTTCACGAGGCGCGCCGTTCGGCACCGCGATGGCCGACATCATGATCAAGACGCCCGGCGGCAGGTCGGTCACCACCGTGGCGCGCGCCGGCGGGCTGACCGCGAACGCTTCGCGATAGACCGCGTTCATCGCCTCGAAGTCGGCCGAGCTGCGAAGGTACACGTGCATGCTGACGGCCTGCGCGAGCGACGAACCTGCGGCCGCGAGCACGCCGCTCAACCGTTCAAGGACGCGCTTGGTCTGCGTTTGAACGTCCGTCGCGGCCACTTTGCCGTCAGGTCCGAGGGGTGCCAGCGCAGAGACGAAGACCAGACCGCCGGCGACCACGGCCGGGCTCGCGTGAGTGCTTTCGATTCCCGGTACTTTCACGACCTGGCGTTCCTGCATTGCAACTCCTTGGCGTAAGGCCGGCATTAGAATATCGTCTCCACACCACGAAGCCGAGGATGGATCCCATGAGCCGAAAAACCAGCCGTCAGTCGCGCCGCACGTTTCTCGCTGCCGTTCCGGCGGCGGTAGCCGGTGCCGTGGCCGCCAGAACCTACGCGCAGGGCCAGCCGGCGACGGGTCCCATCAAGGCCGCGACGATCGAGTCCGCGGAAACGATCATGGGCCTGGACTTTCATCCAGATGAGGAAGCCGCGATGGCGGCGAGCCTCAACAACCGGTTGCGCACGTTCCAGCAACTGCGCCAGACCGACGTGCCGTTGGATACGGAAGTCGCCGTCGTCTTCAAACCGGCGCTCCCCGGCAAGGAACCCAAGGGGCCCGCGACGCCGGGTGCGGCGATCAAATACGCCAGGCCGCCGCTGACACTCAAGCGCCCGGCTAATCTCGAGGATGCCGCGTTCTGGCCGATCGCGAAGCTGGCCGCGTTGATCGAACGCAAACTCGTCACGTCCACTGAACTCACACAGATGTACCTCGCGCGGCTTAAGCGCTACCAGCCGACGCTCAACTTCTATGTGACGCTCACCGAGGAACTCGCGCTTCAGCAGGCGGCCGACGCTGACAAGGAGATCAAAGCCGGCAAATACCGGGGTCCCCTGCACGGCATTCCATGGGGCGCCAAAGATCTGTTTGCGACCAAGGGCATCCGCACCACGTTCGGCGGCGAGCCTTTCGTGGATCAGGTGATCAACTACGACGCGACGGTTGTCGAACGACTGCGCGAGGCGGGCGCGGTGCTTGTCGCCAAACTCACGCTGGGCGCGTTGGCCCAGGGCGACCGCTGGTTCGGCGGCCAGACGCACAATCCATGGAATCCGCAGCAGGGTTCATCCGGATCGTCGGCGGGCCCGGGATCAGCAACGGCGGCAGGATGCGTCGCGTTCGCGATTGGCACCGAGACGCGCGGTTCCATCATCTCCCCCTCCACCGTCAACGGCATCGTCGGTCTGCGGCCGACGTACGGCCGGGTGAGCCGGTACGGCGCGATGCCGCTCTCGAACACGATGGACAAGCCGGGGCCGATGTGCCGATACGTCGAAGACGCGGTGATCGTGCTGAATGCGATCTACGGGCCGGACAAGCGAGACCCGACGGTCGCCGACGCGGCATTCAAGTGGAATCCCGATGCGCCGCTGGCCGGGATTCGCATCGCATATGTGCGTAGTGGCTTTGAGGGCACGCCGGCGGCGGCTCCGGCGGCGGCACCAGCACCTGCGGCCGCTGCGGCTGGAGCCCCAGGGCGGGCCGGCGGCGCGGCGGGCGCCGCCAATCCGCAACAACAGGCGCAGGCCCGGCAGATCTATCGCGATGCGCTGGAAGTGTTCCGCACGCTGGGCGCGAAGCTGCAGCCGGTCGATCTGCCGGATATGCCGCTCACCAATCAGTTGAGCTTCATCCTCGAGGTCGAAGCCGCAGCGTCCTTTGACGAACTGACGCGGTCCGGCGAAATCGATCTCTTGCAGACGGGGCCGTCGCGCAGCAGTTGGCCGGGCATGTTCAAGTCCGCGCGTTTCATCCCGGCGGTCGAGTACATCCGGGCGCAACGCGCGCGCACGATCCTCATGAAACAAATGGATCAGTTCATGAGCCAGTTCGACGTGCTGCTGTCAGCCGGCAGCGACGCGACGCTCAGCACGACGAATCTGACGGGGCAGCCAGCCATGACGGTCAAGTGCGGCATGCTGAACAACGCGCCGCGCGTCTTCATGCTCACCGGTCAGCTCTATGACGAAGCCACGATGGCCCGCGTCGCGCTCGCGTTCGAGCAGGCCACCGAGTGGAAAGACAAGCACCCGACGCTATGAAGAAAGTAAAAAGTTAGAAGTCAAAAGTCAGAAGTTCGGTGCTTACTTCTGACTTCCAACTTCTGACTTCTTACTTTCTCTCGATCGTCACCTTGTTCATCACGACGGGCGTGACGGGACGGTCGTTGCGATCGACCGGCACGGCGCCGATCTTCTTGACGACGTCCATACCCTCGGTTACCGCGCCGAACACGGAGTGTTTGCGATCCAGGTGCGGCGTGGGTCCGAGCGTAATGAAGAACTGACTGCCGTTGGTCTTCGGGCCGGCATTGGCCATCGATAGAATGCCGGCGCGGTCGTGCTTCAGGTCCGGATGAAACTCATCGTCGAACTGATAACCCGGTCCGCCAAAGCCTTTGCCGAGCGGATCGCCGCCCTGAATCATGAACCCCTGAATCACGCGGTGGAACACGATGCCGTCGTAATAGGGCTTGGAGTGTTTCTCCTTGGTCCCCGGATGTGTCCATTCCTTGGATCCATCCGCCAGACCGGCGAAATTGGCGACGGTCTGCGGAACCTTGCTTTCGAACAACTCGACGGTGAAATTGCCGAGGGTGGTTTCAAAGTGTGCGTAAGTGGCCATATCAGGCCACATTGTGACAGAAAGGCGGCCGCCTTTCGCCACCGGCCGCCCGCCCTTCAACCGCCGATGATCTTGCGCAGTTCGGCGACGACTTTTTCGAGCGTGGGGTCCTTCGCGGCCACTTCGATCAGCACCCGGGCTTTGTCGCGGTTGCCGGCCTGCGCGAAGTAATTGGCCGCGTTGAACGCCGCGGCGTATTGCTGTGACCGATCCTCTTCGACAGCCGCCTTGAATCCTTCGATTTGTCGCGCCTTGAAGTCCGGATCGATATCGGCGTTCGCCTCCATGGCCCGCAGACCCGCTTCGCTGACCTGTGCGGCCCTTTCGTAGCAGCCCATGGCCTCTTCAAAGTTCGCCGCAGCCTCCGGTGCCTTCGTGCGCTTGACGGCCACAAGCCCCAGATACCACCGGGCCACACAATCGGCGCCACCGCCAGACGCGTCCTTCGCCGCCCGCAGATCCCGCTCGGCAATGTCCAAATCGTCCTGGTCGTACTCGATGATGCCGGCCAGCCGGTGGATATTTCCGCTCGACGCAATGGCCTTCGCGCTGGTGATGTCCGCGCGCGCGGCCGGCAGCACCTTGCGATCGTGCTGGATCCACGCGCGCCAGAAATAAGCCTCGTGCATATTGAACGTGCGCAACTCGATCATGCGCGTGGCGGTCGCGATCGCGTCGTCCTGGCGCTTGAGATAGGTCAGGCACACGGTCCGTCCAAGCAGCGCGTTCTCGTGCAGCGGTTTCAGCGCGAGCGTCTCGTCGTAGAAACGGAGCGCCTCCCGGCAGTCACCGATGGCCTGCTGGAAATTCCCGTTCAAGTACGTGACCGACGGCGACGCCGGAAAGTGTTCGCGCGCTTCCGCCAACAGTGGTCGCGCGCCGGCGCCGCCGGTGCGCTGCGCGTCCAACGCCAGCAGCCGGGCCCGGAAGATCGCCGTGTCCGAAAATCTCGGCACGCGGGCCTTCAGCGACTCGAGGACGTCAGCCTTCACGCTGTCGCACGTCGCGAGGCGATACGCGATGAGTGGAGGCGCGTCGGCCGGCACGTTCCGATCAGTCGACACCGTGAGTGCCCTACCCGCCGACTGCCCGCGGTGAAGGTACTTACAGTCGATCGACAGCGACAGGTACTGCCGGACGACCGGCTGGAGCGGTCCGCTGGCGAGCCATGCGATCTCGGCGTCGATCTTCGGAATGTACGAGGCGCGCTCGCGGCGAAAAGCGAGTTCCTCGATTTGGGGCACTCCCATGGCATCCCGCGGAACGGCGTCGACGATGGCGAGGTAGCGTGCGCCGTCGACTTCGGGCGGCAATTCGGCAAACAGCGTCCGGGCCCGGTCGAGCGCGCCCGAGGCATCCATCGCGAATTCCTTCTCGCGCAGCGCGATGAGGAGCTCGGTTTCGAACATCGGCACGATGAGTGGCCGTCGGGACGGTCCAACGGCCACTCGTTCATACGTCTCACGCGCTTCGAGCAGGCACTCGTAGCACCCGTCCTGGACCAGGACCTGGGCGGCGGCGTGCGCTTGTGCGGCGAGTTCAGCCGCGCTCAGCTTCTTCGGACCCGACGCGCACGCGATCGCGGCCGATGCCGTGACCACCAGCCAGAACCGTCGCATGATCATGATGGACATCTTGGACACCGAAACTGCCAATCAGTTCCGACCGCGGCGCCAATCGATCGAGACCCTCGACCAAATCCCGCACCAGGTCGCGGCCACTCTCGCAGCCCGGCGAGAGCCTGATCAATGTATCCGACAATCCGAGGGCATGGCGCGTCTCCGCCGGGATCGATGCATGCGTCATCCGGCACGGGAGACACACGAGCGCACGGACGCCGCCGAGGCTCTCTCCCAGCGCGAATAACTTCAGGCTGGACGTGAAACCAGCCGCCTCCTCCACCGTGCCGTCGAGTTCGAATGACACCATGCCGCCGAACCCGGTCATCTGCTTCCGTGCAATGGCGTGATTCGGGTGGCTCGCGAGGCCTGGGAAGTACACCCGGCGGACCCTGGGGTGATTCGACAACGCTTCCGCGACGGCGATCGCATTCTCGGCGTGACGCTGCATCCGCAGTTCGAGCGTCTTCAGGCCGCGCAGCGTCAACCAGCAATCAAACGGGCCGGGAATGCCGCCGAGCGCGTTCTGGAGAAACCCGACCGGCTCGAAGACAGCCGGATCGCGCCCAATGACGGCGCCCTGCACCAGATCGGAATGGCCGGCCAGGTACTTCGTCACGCTATGCACGATGAGATCGGCACCGAGATCGAACGGCCGTTGAAAGTACGGCGTGGCGAACGTGTTGTCCACGACCACGAGCGCGCCGGCGGCATGAGCACGATCGCTGATTTCGGCGATGTCGTACACCAGAAGGCGGGGATTGGTCGGCGACTCGAGCCAGACCAGACGCGTCGCGGGCGTGAGCGCGGCGCTGACGGCGTCGAGGTCGCTGAAATCGACCTGATTCACCACGCACCCCAGTGGCTCAAAGACGCGGTGCAGCATGCGGAACGTGCCGCCGTACACATCACCCGGTACGACGATTTCATCACCGGGCTTCAAATACGCCTGAAGCACCGCGTGCTCGGCAGCCAAACCCGATCCGAACACGGCGGCTCTGACGCCGCCCTCGAGATCCGCGAGGACGGTTTCGAGACGCTTGCGCGTCGGGTTCGACGTCCGGGTGTAGTCAAAGCCGCGATGCTCTCCCGGCGCAATCTGTTGATAGGTCGTGGTCTGAAAGATCGGCGACACGACGGCGCCCGTCTCGGGTTCGGTCGGTTGGCCTGCGTGAATCGTTCTGGTTGCGAAATCCATGGGATGACTCCTGAAAACAAATAACGACGAACGATGAACTGGTGACCGATGAACAACTGCCCTACGTCGATCGGCCCTCGAGAATGGGCAACGCGAGCGCCGCTTGCCCGCGTGCGCGCAGGGATTTGACGATGTCCTCAATGACGACCCACGAGGTGTGAGCGGTCCGGACCACGACGGCGCGGCCGCACTCGATGACCTGGATGCTCTGGCACTGGCGATCGCTCAACACGAGGCGGAGGTCAGCGGCTGAAATATCGCCGCCACTGGCGCGAAGGTACCAACCACTCGCTGGCGGTTGACGCAGCGCGACGGCCGGGACCGGCTCGGTGCGCCAGATCGTGTTGGATGACGGATTGTTTCGGGTCGCTGCCTCGACAAGGTCATCCAGAATCGTCGCGGCCGTCACACGCGGGCCGGCGCCCGGGCCGGCGAACGTCACGGCGTCCCCATTCGACCCCGCCAGTTCAAGCGCGTTCTGCACGCCGTCCAGCGCGGCGAATGCATGCGCCCGATCCACTACCACCGGTCCGACCCACGCGCCCGGATTTGACGGATCCAGCGACGCCAGCGCGGCGGGCTTGATCACGCCGCCCACCGCGCGGGCGCCAAACACGTCCGCCGGCGTCACCGCATCGAGGCCGCAGGTGGTCACATCGGCCACCTGCAAATCGCGGCACCCGGCCAGATGCAGCAAAATCGTGAGCTTCTCCGCCGCGTCCCGCCCGCCGACATCGGCCGAACTGTCCGGCTCGGCGTAACCACGCCTGGTCGCTTCCGCCAGCGCCGCGTCAAACGATCCGCCGCGCTCGAGGCGACACGCGATGAAGTGCGACGTGCCGTTGATGATGCCCGTGAGGCTCCGCGGCGATCCAATCAGCGGCCGTCGTGCCAGGGCGCCCAGGAACGGCACGCCCGCCAGCACCGCGGCGTCGTACACGAAGGCCACGCCGCGCTGTCTCGCGAACGCGTCAAACTCGAGGCCTCTGGCGGCCACCAGCGTTTTGTTGGCCGTGACGACGTGGGCGCCGGCCTCCAGTGCGCGCCGCACCAGGTCGCCGGCGGGGTCAACACCGCCCATGACGTCAATCAACACGTCGAACGGCTCGGCGAACAGATCGTCCGCGGCGGTGTACAACCGCTGCGGCGGCCCGCTGCGCGGCTTCTGCCGATCGCGCACCAGCGCGCCGACAATGTGCAGGCGCAGCCCTTCCGCGCGCAGTCGCGCCCGTTCGGCATCTGCCAACGTCGCCACCGCCTGCCCGACACGGCCGTAGCCGAGGAGCGCGATACGCAACCTGCGCACCGCGGCCCGCGGCGCAACGCCCGGCGGCACGCCGGCACTCCCAATGAACCGATCCGATTCCACAACAGACACACGTCCCCCTTCCACGCGGGAGTCCTTTTTTTCAAAAGGATCCGCGACGACAACGGCAGCGACGCATCAACACGATGCGCGCCGAACGATCGATACCCGTAGGACGAGGATTACTGTCGGATGCGGAGCATCTGACCTCGCGTTATCTACCCCGGTATCGGGCAGGAATTAGCACCTGGGCGATTGCCGCCTGGTTGCTGTGGCGTCGTAGGGCCTGATCCCTCAGCCACTCGTGATAAGCCTGCACAGCGTGCAGACATCCGCACGATACGAAACATCGCGCGGCCGTGTCAAATCGTTATGGAAGGATTAGCAGGTACGACAGGTACGACAGGTACGAGCGCTAGCTCGCGACCTTGTCGTAGATGCGATTCACACCAACGCCCGTCTCGGGCCGTTTGGGATCGCCGAGCCGAATCACGACGTGCAGTCGCTTGCCGTCCTCGCTCAGCAGGTAGAGCTCGCTCATCTTGAAACCGTTGCTGGCTTCGATGTCTTTGCGGAACTGCGCGCCTTCCCAATAGGCGCGCGCTTCGAATCGCGCCGCGCCGATTTGGTACTTCTGCATTTTGCCGTTGACCGGGTACGTCCGTTCGCGCAGCAGGTCATCCGTAAAAATCACACTGTCGTTCGTGACACGGATGCGCAGCAATTCGGGCACCTCGAGCAAGTCGCGAACCAGCGCACGACGTTCG
>Ga0315912_10001079_pt1 | contig 36649 bp, 26 predicted proteins | sample VfabasoilMG_FD_204469 | JGI IMG/M metagenome (GOLD analysis project Ga0315912, IMG submission 204469) | Garden soil microbial communities collected in Santa Monica, California, United States - V. faba soil | ecosystem: Environmental > Terrestrial > Soil > Garden | place: USA: California... | reverse complement strand
CTGGTCTCCGGTCGCCAGGGGAAACGCTACTGTTTGAACGAAGAGCGATATTCGCTTTGCTTCGATCCTCGAGAAGGCGAAACGAGGGCGTTTTTCTTCGATCGCGAAACCGATCCGCAGCTCCGGACCCCACTCCCCACGATCCCCCCAGACGCTCGAACTCGGCTGATCGAGGGATCCAAACATTGGAAACCAGAAACCGCCCGACACGTCGCCGTCCGCACCCGCGAATACAAGCTGGTCGGACGACCGGAGTTCGACGGTAGCTACCGGTTTGCGCTGTACGACCTCGCGCATGACCCCGACGAGCGCACCGACGTGATTGCGGAACACCCCAAGGAAGCGGCAGCGTTGCGAACCGTCCTCGAGCGTTGGCGGCAAGACCTCCCCTTGTTCGAGGTGCCCGAACGCTCCGACGAGGACGTCAACGAGCTTCGTGCGCTCGGTTACATTCATTGAATCCAAGGGCCGAACCCCGGACTCATGATCGTAGCGGGGCTGGCGCGATTCGTTCCACCATCTGAGACACCCCGACCATGCGCAGCCGAGCGCGACCTTGCACTCGGCCATCGGACTCTACCAACGCTGTCCCCAGCGTCGCGAAAAGTCGATCGACCGCATCGCCGATCGGGACTACGGTGTCCCTCGCCACTCATCCGATGCGGGTTGCCTTCAAGCTCACCATGGCCATTCTCGCTTTGATCGTCGCGATCTTGGCGATCGAAGCCCGTTTACGAAGCACGCGCGAAGCCGAACTCTACGAGGCCGATCTCCGCAAGAATCAACACGTGCTCGGTCGGGCGCTGAGCGGAGCGACCGAACTCATTTCGCGTCATGGGACTTCGGAGCTCGCCCGCGATGTCCTCTATGCGGCCGCAGCCGCGGAACACGAGATCGGTGTCCGCCTGATCGACTTGGCCCCCGGCTCCCCCCATGGTCCCCGGCTGCCCCTTCCCGTCTCCGCCTTGGAGAAGCTCCGGCACGGAGAAGAGGTCGTGCAGGTCACCTCGCGAAGCGGGACGAGCACACTCTATACATTCGTCCCGATCGATTCGATCGGTCGCTACACCGCGCTCGAGCTGTCCACATCACTCCGTGGCGAAGCCGAATACGTGCGCGCGAGCACGATGCGTTTCCTCGGTGTCGCTGCGGGGATGGTCGTGGCCGCCGCGATAGGGTCGATGCTGTTCGGCAGCCTCATCGTCGGACGCCCGGTCTCCGCGCTCGCCGAGCAGGCTCGGCGCGTCGGACGAGGAGAGTTCACCCATCGAGCGGACATCCGCCAGCACGACGAACTCGGCGAGTTGGCCCGGGCATTCGATGCCATGGCCGATGATCTGGCCAATGCCCGCCAATCGCTCGAGATCGAGATCCAAGCCCGGATCAGCGCAAACGAGCAGCTTCGCCATGCGGACCGCCTTGCCGCAGTGGGTACACTTGCCGCGGGGTTGGCTCACGAGCTCGGCACTCCCCTCCATGTCGTTGCGAACCGCGCTCGAATGGCCCACCATCGATCGAGCGACGATCGGAGTCGTCAGGACCTCGAGATCGTCGATCGAGAATGCGAACGGATGGCAAAGATCGTCCAGGAGTTGTTGACGTTTGCGCGTTCCTCGTCCCCGCTCGAACGCAAACGACGACCGGTCGGTGAGCTCGTTGGACGAGCGACATCCTTGGTCGAACCGTTGGTCCGTGCCCACCACGTCGAGATCGAGATCGTGGCCCCCGATGACGAGCTCGAGGTTGCGGTCGAGCCCGAGAAGATCGGGCAAGTGCTCACGAACCTGTTCATCAATGCCGTGCACGCGATGCCGAACGGCGGCGCTCTGTCCGTCCGTTGGTCTCGAGTCGGAGCCCCGGATGGGGCGGATTCGAACTCGCACTGGATTTGCATCGTGGTCGAGGACGAGGGGCATGGCATCGCCCCGGAAAACCTCGATCGCATCTTCGACCCGTTTTTCACCACGAAGGACGTGGGCCACGGGGTGGGGCTCGGTCTTTCCGTCGCTCACGGCATCGTGCGCGACCACGGCGGGTCGCTGCGGGCGAGCAATCGCAACCCACGCGGCGCCCGCTTCGAACTCTGGCTGCAGGAGGCCACATGACACCGCTCATTTTGGTGGTCGACGACGAACGATCCATGCGCGAGTTGCTGACGACGCAACTCGAAGACCGAGGTTGGCAAGCTCGGGCGGCCGCCAACGCCGGGGAAGCCTTGCAGGTGATGGCCGAGCGAGACGTCGATCTCGTGTTGACCGATCTCCGGATGCCCGGAATGTCCGGTGCGGAGCTCTGCAAAGAGATCGTCAACCTCAGGCCCGATATTCCGGTCGTGGTCATGACCGGGTTTGGCAGCGTCGAAAACGCAATCGCAGCGATTCGCGCGGGGGCCTACGACTTCGTGACGAAGCCGTTTGCGCAAGAAGCTCTGGAGGTGATGCTCGAACGGGCACTCCACCATCGTCGCCTCACTCAGGAGATGCGTCGACTCCGACGTGTCTGCGGCAACACCCCAGGGTTTGCCGGGATGATCGGGACGAGTCCGGCGATGCAGCGGATGTACGAGCTCATCGATCGCGTATCGGGTGCCGAAGCGTCCGTGCTCCTCGTGGGAGAGAGCGGCAGCGGTAAGGAGCTCGTTGCGCGAGCGTTGCATAGTCGCAGCCCTCGATCGCAAGGACCATTCGTAGCGCTCAACTGCGCCGCCGTGCCCGAGCAACTGCTCGAGAGCGAACTCTTCGGACATACCAAGGGCGCCTTCACCGATGCCCGCGCCGGTAGAGTGGGTTTGCTTCGCCAAGCCGCCAAGGGCACCTTGTTTCTCGACGAGATCGGCGACATGTCGTCGACCGTGCAGCCCAAGCTGCTCCGAGCGCTGCAAGAACGACTCGTTCGACCGGTCGGCTCGGACGAGGAGGTCGAGGTCGATGTACGCGTGATCTCGGCGACGAATCACGACCTCCGTGCAGCCGTCGCCGGCTCTCGGTTCCGTGCGGACTTGTTCTACCGCTTGGCGGTGGTCACCGTGCACGTTCCCCCGCTACGCGAGCGGGGCGACGACATCCTGTTGCTCGCCGAGCACTTTTGCGAACAGCTGTCCGAGCCACGCGAGCCGGTGGCGATAGGGCCCGCCGCCGCGTCGATGCTCGCCAATCACAATTGGCCAGGCAACGTTCGCGAGCTTCGCAACGCGATCGAACACGCACTCGCATTGTGCGGGGGTCAGGAAATCCGCCCCGACCACCTGCCGCTCGACCTTCGTCTCGAGGGAGCCAAAGTCGCAGAAGCCAAGGTCGAGGCCGCGGAGCTCGAAAACGACGACGAACCCGCGGGAGGATTCTTGCCGCTTGGAGAGATCGAGCGTCGCTACATCCTACGCGTACTGTCGGCCGTGGGCGGGAACAAGAGTCGCGCGGCCAAGATCCTCGGAATCGACCGAAAAACGTTGCACGCGAGACTCCAACGCTATGATGGCGGTTAGTCTTGGAGGGGCCTTTCGCAAAGGCCCCTCGCTTGCGGCAGCAAAGCTGCCTCGTCACCGGCCGCCCCTCGAACGCTAGAGGAACTCGACTCGCTGCGACGCCTCGTCCACCGTCGCCGGTGCGACGTGCAGGTTCGGTGTGTAAGCAAAATGCGTGCGCAACTTCATCGCCACGTGAACCGCATGCGCTTGCGGAACGAGCTGCGATGACCGCGTCGCGCCGTGATTCCAGCCCGCGTCGAACACCTTGCAAGGACGATGATCGAGGATGACCACGAGCCCCATTCGATAGCGAGACAACGCGATGGCGATACTCCCCACGACGGCGTCGTCGAGTGTGAGCCTTGCATTCTGCAAGACCAACAAGTTGGCATCGAAGAGAAGTTCGGGTGCGAACCGCAAGTCCGAGCAGGCGAACACCAATGCGAGCGGATCCGACGTATCGTTGTGGCCAAGTGGAGGCGCAGTCGAGTATCGCGCCTGACCGCACAGATGGCGCACATTCCCAGCGCGGAGCTCCTTGAGCGACCAGGCAACATTGGGCGTTGTGGACATCACTTGGGAGGCGTTACGCAAGGTCGGTGCCAATCACCCCGTGCCTGGAACATCGGGTGACAACACGGGTCCGGGCCGCTGGACCCATGCTCTGGGGAATTCTGGGGCACCCAATTTCCCAGTATGGGGAGGCACTCCTCACTCACTCGTCCGCGCGACGCTTCGATACCGCATCGCGAGTTTCCGCTCCCGTCCGCGATTGATCAGAGTGCGACGCCGAACGCGACACCGATCGCGATATTGAGGATCGTGAGCAACAAGCTCCCCCACAGGGCCGATCCAAAACCATCGATCGATGCTCCGGGAGCGATTCGGATCGCGAGCCAGAGCATGAACGCATTGATCACGAGCAAGAACAGACCGAGCGAGACGACCGTAACCGGCAACGTCAATATGACCATCACCGGACGCACGATCGCGTTCACGACGGAGAGCGCCAGGGCGACGATGAATGCTGCCCCCCAACCGTCGAAGCGAATTCCGCGGACCATACGATCCACGATCATCAAGAGGCCTGCCGTCACCACAAGATGGAGAAACAACTCGAACACGGGTCGAGCGTACCAAAGCGCGACCTGCTCAGCACCCACTGCGAAATCCATTCCTTCGTTGAGCTTCTGGACGCGAGGCCGTGTGGTTGCGAGGTCCGCGTTTCGGTCCGCGTTTCGGTCCGCGGTGGTTCTGGCCGCCCGCCGAAGTCCGCTTTGGGTGTCCCGTAGATCTCGAAGCGGAGTCCCATGCGGCCCATGATCCCGTCGCTGTCACCTGAGGGTGACCAACCTGCGGCAGAGAATCGACATCGCGGCCCGTGGACAGGCTGGAGTCGTGCATGCTTGAATCCGCCGCGCCTTGAGGCTCCGCCACGAGTTCGCGTTCGATCCCGCGTACGGGCACGACATCGACACGCTGCTCGCCGTCGCGGCTCCACCGGAGCCCGATGGTTACGCCGAGTTCTGGCGCGCGCGGTATGCACGAACGATCGCGTGGGCGCCGCGTCCCCAACTCCGGGACACGGGCGCGACGGAGCGGGGCCATCGAATCTTTGAGCTCTCCTATCTCTCGACGGGAGGGGTCCACATTCATGGTTGGGCGCTCCTGCCCGTGGCCGGGGGGATACGACGTGGGTTCATCGTCGGCCACGGTTACGGAGGCCGCGAAGGACCCGATCTCGATCTGCCGTTCCACGACGCCGCGATCTTGTTCCCCTGCGCGCGCGGCCTTGGCCGCAGCCTCCATCCACCGATCTCCGCCGACCCCTACTGGCATGTGCTGCACGACATCGACAAGGCCGACCACTATGTGCTCGGCGGATGCGTCGACGACGTGTGGCTCGGGGTGAGCACGTTGCTGCGTTTGTTTCCCGAAACAGCCGGCGCCGTCGGGTACCTCGGCACCAGCTTTGGAGGTGGAATCGGTGTCATGGCGACGGCATGGGACGATCGCATCGCCCGTGCACACGTGAACGTGCCCTCGTTTGGTCATCATCGCTTGCGTCTCGCCTTGCCGACCACGGGCAGCGCCGCGAGCGTACAAGCGTTCGACCGACGTCACCCGGGAGTCGCCCACCCCGCGCTGGAACGCTGCGATGCTGCGATTGCGGCCCGGCACGTCTCCGTACCGATCCATTGTGCGTGTGCACTGTTCGATCCGGTCGTGGCTCCTCCCGGCCAATTTGCTATTTACAATGCGCTCGGCGGACCCAAGGAGCTCTATCTCCTCACGGCAGGCCATTTTGGTCACACTCGAGAACAGGCTGAAATGACGGGGCTCGCCGCGGCCCTGGCCGGGTTTTTCGCTCCCCTGGACGAGAGCGATGGGGCGCCATGAATCGGGAATATCATAAGTGGTGGAGCCCACGGTTGAGCCGCGATATGGAGATGCTCGTCTTCGGTCACTCGGGCGCGAAGGTGCTCGTCTTTCCGACCCGATGTGGACGCTTCTACGAGTGGGAAAACATCGGAATCGTCGAGACGCTACGCTGCAAGATCGAACGAGGTTGTCTGCAGCTTTTCTGTGTCGACAGCATAGATATGGAGAGCTTCTATTGTTCGTGGGCTCACCCCTCCGGACGCATCCAACGCCACGTACAATATGAGGAGTACGTACTCAACGAGGTGCTTCCACTGATGGCATGGAAAAACCCGCACTCGTGTACGATCGTCCAGGGATGCAGTCTCGGCGCTTTCCATGCGGTCAATATCGCCACACGACACCCACACTTGTTTCAAAAAGTGGTGGCATTGTCCGGGCGATACGATCTGACGCTCCAGGCCGATGCATTTGGCGACCTACTCGACGGCTACTACGACGAAACGGTTTATTATCATACGCCGCTCCACTTCGTACCGCACCTACAATGCCAATGGCGATTGGGGCATTTACGGAATATGGAGATCACTTTGGCGATCGGTGAGCAGGATCCGTTTCGGGGCAACAACGAGGCGTTCAGCCGCGCTCTTGCCCACCAAGGCATCCACCACCAACTCCACGTTTGGCACGAGCGAGCACATAGCGCAAAGTATTGGCGAAAGATGGTGGCTCTCTATACATGAGGGCTTGCGGTTACCCAACGCTCACGTCACGCTAGGACGCGATGCTCCCCCAGCTCGATCCCGATCTCGTCGCAACCCTCGCGGACATTCGGGGGCGGGAAGGGTCGGTGCTCGTACTCACCGGCGCAGGAATCTCGGCGGAAAGCGGGATTCCGACCTTTCGTGGACCCGAGGGGTACTGGACAGTCGGTTCGAAGCACTACTATCCGGAGGACCTTGCGACGCAGGCCGCGTTTGCTCGGGACCCACGGCTCGTTTGGCATTGGTACCTCTATCGTCTCGGTTCATGCCATGGAGCCCAACCGAACCCGGGCCACCTGGCACTCGTCGAGCTCGACCGGGCAATCGGGGCACGCTTCAGCTTGGTCACGCAAAACGTCGACGGTCTCCATCTCCGCGCCGGTAACACGCGTGAACGCACCTTCGAGATCCACGGCAACATCGACTACATGCGATGTGCCACCTCCTGTACTGCCGAACTCCATCGCATGCCGTCAGGCATCGAGGTCAGGGATTGTGACGGGACGCTCAGTGACGCCATCTTCGAGCAACTGCGTTGTCCGCGTTGCCAGGGGCTCGCCCGACCGCACGTGCTTTGGTTCGACGAGTACTACGATGACATATATTTTTACTGGAGCCAATCCGTCGCGCTCGCGAATGAATGTGACGTGTGCATCGCGATCGGCACATCGGGTGCAACGAATCTTCCCTCCCGGATCGGTGAGATCGTCGTGAACCGCGGAGTTCCCCTCATCGACGTCAATCCGATCGATGGTCCGTTTGGGGAGTTCGCGGAACGTTCCGGTGGTCACGTCGTCCGCGGCCCCGCAGGTCAATGGCTCCCCGCGATCGTGGCCGGACTCGTTTGACGCTAGGATCCGGGTATGCCGGCTTCGCGTCGACGCGTCATCGCCCTTGGTCTCCTCGCCATTCCCGCCTGCGGCGACCGTCATCGGAACGCGGCACCGTTTACCGATGTCGCGCGAACCTCTTGGGGTGGCGGCGAGCCATCGGTCGCGGTTCCCGTAGATGTACCGCCGACCCAGCCCGAGGCGGCAAAAACCGAAGACATCGCTCTCACGACGAAGCTCGCAGACGCACCCAGCGAGGGAGTCCCCGCCGACGTCCCTCCCTCCCCTCCGTCCGTCGCCATGCTTGCGGACCCCGAGACGGCGATCGCGGTGTCCGGAGACGGTATCGTCGCGTTCGACATCAACGGCCAGCCCCTCGCGAAGCTCTCCAATACAACGCCTTCCTGGTGCCGCGTCGACCCGCGAGCGCGGGCACTGTGGATGCTCGACGGGTCAATGCTCTCGGTGCTCGATCTCGAACGCCGTAGCGACCCCATCGTGCTGCTCGAGAGCGCGCCGAGTACGATCGTCATTTCTTACGGAGACGAGGTCTTGGGTCAGCCCGAACCCCATCTCTTCACGGAGGGGCTGGTCGTCCATATGGCCGAGCCGGTTCGGCTCGAAGCCATCCTCGGTTGTGACGGGGAGCTCGCGTTTGCCTGTTTTGGCGATGACTTCGAGGATCTCGACAAAGCCGCCGCCGAGAAGTTCGCGTCGGTGCGGAACGATCTCGCGGCGGCATTGAAGGTGCACCCGCTACCGACGACCGCACTCGCGCCGCTGCTCGAGCGCAGTCGCACCCCGTCTGTCAAACCGCTGGCTGCACCCTCCGCGACGCCCCAAACCGTGTTGATCTCTAAGAAGGGTTGCGAAGAAGTGCCCGAGGATTGTGGCAAAGCGAGCGTCCTCACGGGAACACCGTATTGGCGCGTCACCGTTGCGAACAGCATGGGCGATTTCTATCACGAGGAATTTCGTCTCTACGATCCCCAAACGAAAGAGTTCTTCAATCCTGTCCAACCGGTCAAACGGTCGAACGATCCGAGCACTGTGGAGCCCTTCGAGCCCCGATGGGTCTCGCCGTCGGGCAAACTCATGATGAGTGCAAATGCATTGGTGAGTTTCGAACGAGGGCAACTCGTGGGCGAGCTCGTGGAGTCCTGTGGATTCGTAGGCGGCGGTTGGGAGATCGCGTCGCACTGACCGCGAGTAAAATGGACATCGCGGCAGCCACCGCATGACAGCGATGGCGACCGCGATGTAGAGCGAACGAGACGCAGGCTCAGGCGGGAAAATTACTGAAGCGTGGGCGTCTCCCAGTCGACAAAGTTGGCCAGGTTGCCCGTCGTCGTCGGACGAGCCGTGATGATACCGGGGGCATCTCCGGTCCCCGTCAAATGCTTCTGGATGCTCTGGCGCAATGGCTCGTTCCACTCGTTCCGCCACGCACAGTGGGCCCCCTCTTGCACGTCAGAGTGGTAGGAGATGTTGTCTCTCGCACCCAACGCTTCGTAGACCTCGGCGCCGGCGAGCGCGGCCACGTGAGCAGATTCAGGTCCAAGGTTGGCGATGTGCGGATTGTCCAAAATGAGCAGCCCACGTGGCGCAACCATGGCGACGATCTCGTGAGTGTCGATGGGCAGTGTATTCACATTGTTGATGAAGCTGCCAAACGCATCTCCCAGCCAATAGGTTTCACCATAAGCGCTCGGGGCACTCTGGGCTCCTTCTGCAGGGATCCCACGCCAAATGGGTACACCACCGCTGCCCGATTCGAACGGGATGGTCAATGCAATGCGTTGATCGAATGCACCGATCGTGAACGCACCTTTGCCCAAGCGGGAGCATCCAGTGACCCCAAGCGAGTCCACTTTGATGATGTCCGTGCCCGAGTCTTCGATGACGTCGATGATTCGACTCACGCCCCACGACCACGCGAGCAAGAGGCCCGTAAAGCTATCGTTGCCGTAGACGTTGTAGAACACACCTTGCTTATTGGCGCGTGACGCCCCGCCCCCTTCGGCCCCAATGGTGAACGGGTTGTAGCTGATGATTGCGACCCCCTCACCGCCGACGACCCCCCCATCCAACGTGCCACCGCCGCCAAGGTCGATGATGGCTGGATAGGGCGCCGAGCCAGTTTGTGGCAATTGGACAGTCACGGTGAAGCTCACATTGGCGCCGTTCTCGGAGACGTTGACGGTGATGTTGTTTTCCGAAACCGTCCCCGTCACACTCGTTGGCCGCGGCGGCTTGAAGCCATAAACGTGTTCCTGGGCCGTCCGCAAGATCTCCTGCCGTCGGCAGGGCCATTCCGCTCTCGAGGCCACGCGCGTGCCGTCGATCTTCGTAAATGGGTCGGGCAGATTCGCGTCGGCACCGATCGCACCGGGGATCGTATCGACGGGACAATTGGCCCCTGCGTTTTCGACGAAAGCTTGCTCCTCGATCGGAGGCTCTCCGGTCTCCTCCGGGGCGGTATCCGTGCCCATAGCCGTCGTCGACGTCCCCGCGGGATCCACAGTCGTGTCCACGGGCAATGCGTCGTCACCCGCGGTCAACCCTGAGTTTGACGTTCCTCCGTCCAGGCCACCTTCATCCGAACCACGAGGCCTCCTCCTCCCGCCGCCTTCTCCCCCCGATGGGTCTGCTTCGCCCGACGAGCTAGCGCCCAAATGGTCCGCAATGGGTTGCTCGGGAACGCACCCGACGAGAAGACTCGCGGAGAGAACGACGAGGGCACACGCACGCGGGCCGGACTGAATGGAGCAATGCAACGACGACAACGCACAACGATGACCGAACGACATGCGGCGAAAGTTATCTGGTTGGAGTGCATGATGGAACCGGTTCCAGATCTAGTTCCATGCCGATCTGAAACGACTGTTGTCATCCACGATCCAACCCAATCGGATCGTTTTTTCCGGGGGACGAACTCTGCCCGTCATCATGAGCGCTCCCGCTCCTGTGCGGCCTTGGGCTCGAAGTCGCTCCACCCCAGCGTCAGGAACGGTTGTCACATGACCCATTGAACTTTCGAGTGGCTGTGGGCGCACATGATGCGCCATGGCACCGCGGTCGGCGAACTCGATGACGCCAAGCTCGAGATCGGCCGCCGATCCTTGTTGCGCGGATGATCATGTTCAGGTCGTCCCGTCAGAATCGCACGCCGAGGTTCAGGTCGCCCGCGGGGACGAGCTTGCGCTCGCGATCCGCGAGTTCGTCGGTCCGAAACAGGTGAACCCCCAATCCCCCGCGAACGTTCGCGTAGAACCGTCGCGTGAACTCGTGTTGATAGCCAGCAAAGAGCCACAATCGTCCCTGGAACGAGTCGATCGTGCCATCGATGATCGGGTTGTCCTCCTCGTGACGCCAACCGAGGTTCACGGTGACGTCGACATGCAACCCGTAGGCGAGAAACTGGCGATACCCGAGTTTTACGGCCATGAGTGCAACGCGACCATACTCGTCGCGATCCTCGCGAACGAAACGCCACGCGAAATCCGATTGCAGACCTGCCACGATCTCGCCCCGCCAGTTTCCCTTCAGCTTGCGGACGACCGGAACCATGACTTTGAGGTCGACGATTCCGCCCGGGTAGAACGGCCACAATACGTTGACCTCGAAGGCAGGCCGCCTGGGGTAGTCGTACCAAGACGCAGCTCGCAATCGGTGAGGCGTGGAAGCAAACTTGGCCTCGGCTTCTGCAATCTCAGGACGAGGTGTTCCCTTCCGCGGCGCGCCCTTGGCGATGACGGGACACAACGCAAGCGCGCTCGCGAATCCGACCCTCATCGCACGCAGTCTCGTATGGCACTTCCCGGGACTCGATCGCTCGTTCATCATCCGCGAACCGTAGCGACCCGAACCTCCGGCGAGGGGTACGGTGTCGGCCATTCGCGTGGCCGAAACGGTCTCTCCGCGCCCGACCTCGAAACCGCAGCCAACCGCGGCTCGAGTGGCTTTCGCTTGGACGATGGAGGGACGCGACGAGCACCCGGCTAGGCTTCATCGGCCTGCTTCATGCGCCGTTCGGGCAGCGTCGTACTGACGCGACGCCAGACCTCCAACGACACCATACCGAGCAACATGGATCCGACGAAGACGAGCGCCGAAGACCCCAAGGTCACCAGATTCACGATCGCCGGTCCCGGGCATACGCCGGCAAGACCCCAACCGATTCCGAAAAGGCCGGCTCCGACCACGAGCTCGGTATCGATGCGACGGGGCTCCGGCCAATCGAACGTGGGTTCGAGCAGCGGGGTCGGGCGACGAGCGATCCATCGGGAGAGCGGAGCGTAGACTGCGATGGCACCTCCCATGACGAATGCGAGCGACGGATCCCAATCCCCCGCGAAGTCGAGGAACGCCAAGACCTTGAGCGGATGAGTCATTCCGCTGCACACGAGCCCAACTGCAAAGATGAATCCAGCCGCGAATGCGGCCACGCGCGTTGGCATGGGGTTCCTCCGTCTACGCCAAGACATGCCGAGTGACAAAGACGACCGCAGCGGCCGTCGCCATGAAGATCGCCGTCGCGCTGAACGAGCGCGGCGAGAACCGAGAGATCCCGCAGACCCCATGACCGCTCGTGCACCCACGAGCCAGTCGCGTGCCGAGCCCGACGAGAACGCCCGCGACGATGAGGCCCGTGGTCGAAAGCGGCGAGCCTTCGGGAGGCGCATGGGTCGTTTGGACCCACGCAAGAGCGATCCAACCGCCGCCGAGCAACCCGAGAACGAATGCCATTCGCCAGCCAAACTCGGCCAACGAGGACCCGAACAATCCACCGACGATACCGCTCACCCCCGCGATCCGGCCATTGCAGAAGAGAAGCAGTCCCGCGGCGAGGCCGATGCATACCCCACCCACCGTGGACCCCAATGGTGTGAACTCGACCATGGACGTGTGCCTTGGGGCACGAGGATTGAGGTTCCCTCGAGCGAAGTCAATCTCACGACGTCGCCGACACGGGGTTTGCTCCTTCGCTCCCGTTACCCATCGATAGATCGATAGGCGCGGGCATCGTCCGTGAAAGCTGCTGGCTTGGGCCGTGACATATCCGTGGACTGCGGACTTCCAGACGTACCGGCCTCATCCACCCCAATCCCCAACCGCTGCCACCAACGCAAAAATCTTGCCGGTGCCCACCAGTTCCATCCGCCAACGAGCACCATGGTCGCAGGAACCAGGAGCACGCGGACGATCGTCGCATCGATCACGATCGCAACCAGAATCGCCGTGCCGAGCTCGCGCATGAACAGGATCCTTCCGGCGGCCATGCCGGCGACGACGATGACGAGCAATGCGGCGGCGCTCGTGATGAGCCCTGCCGTCGATCCGATCCCCTGAACGACGCTTTCGCGATGGTCACCGGTTTTGTCGAACGATTCTTTGATTCGGCTGAGAAGAAAGAGCTCGTAGTCCATCGACAACCCAAAGACCATTGCAAACAGCAACGTCGGTAACAACGGATTGATCGGTCCCCCTTCGTGCGCGTGGGCGAGTCCGTACAATCGGCCGTCCTGAAATACCCACACGAGAATCCCGAGGCTCACGCTCAGCGACAACGCATTCATGAGCACCGCCTTGATCGCGACGAAGACCCCACCAAACGCCAACAGCAGGACCATCACCGTGACAAGGGTCACCGCGAGGATGGCGAGAGGTAGTCGTTCCGCGATCACCCGCGTCACTTCCTCACCCATGGCCGCGGCGCCCACGACATGCAGCTCCACCGATTGCGGGCTTCCGGACCGAAGCGTTCGGACGAACGCGTTCGAGTCCGAAGACCCCGGCACGAATCCGGTCGTCACATGGATGAGCGCACTCCCTTCGACCAGAAGCGGTCGCACCATTTGCATCCGCACCTCGAGCGGAAGCGAGGGCGGCAGAAGGGCGAGGACATCGACGGGACTCACGACTTCGACGACGCCTGGCATCGCGCGGATCCGCTTCGCGGTCTCGGCCGTCGCGTCGAGCAGCTCCTGCGTCGTCGCTTCCGGAGCGACCTCCACAGCGATGCTGACGGGCGAGACGCCCAGATGCGCAAATCCACTGTCAGCCCCAAGTCGATCGGTGACCTGCCCCGTCTGGGTCTCTTTGGGAAAGGTCGCGGCTTCGTTGAGTGCCGTCTGTAGGCGCAAGATGGGACTGCCGAGGAACAGGAGCAACGCACCAACCACCAAGGCGACGATCCCAGGTCGACGCATGACGGCGCGTGAAGCCACGACGACTATCGTCGGCGTCGACGATCCTTTGCGTCGACGCAAGAGTGCCCAGCTGTCGACCCGACGACCCAGCATCGCGAGCAGGGCCGGCAAGAAGACCGTGGCGATGACTCCCGCAAGGAGCGTGACGAGTCCGCCCCCTATCCCGATGCTCCGTAGGAGCGGGATCGGAAACAGGAGCAGTGCGAGCATGCTGCAGGCAACCGCGGCCGCCGAAAACGCGACGGTCTTGCCACTCGTCGTGATCGTTTGCCGAACCGCGTCGAAGATCCCGGCCCCCGCATCCAACTCCTCGCGATAGCGGTGGACGATGAAAAGGGAGTAATCGACGGCGAGCCCCAACCCCAAGAACGTCACGACGTTGACCGACAAGGTTGCGACGGGGGTGACGAAAGCGAGCCCGCGAAGGATCGCCGTCGACAATGCGATCGCGAGCCCGCCGACGAGTAGCGGCAAAAAGCCTGCAACTACGCCGCGGAACACGAACAACAAGGCGATCGCGATGATCGGCAGGGTTACGAGCTCGGCACGGCTCAAGTCCTCGGCCGCCAAGACCTGGGCTTCGCGCTGCGCTTGGACTTCACCGCCGAGCAAGATCCGGGCATCTCGTTCCTCGAGCAGCGGTTCGAGACGAGTGAGCGTGAGATGTTTGGCGCGCGAGTCCCCTTCGAGGGAAATCGCGACGAGGGCAGAATGTCGGTCGCCTGAGATGTAGCCTTCGGCCCCTGGATCGCCAAGGGTACGGACTTGCCCAACCCCCGAGGCATCACGAACGCGAGCGGCGATGCGCTGGGCCACCGTAGCCGGCGCTTCGCGGGCTGGTTCGACGATCACGACGACGTCGGGATCGACAGGCCCGAACTTGTCGAGGACGACGGCTCGATCTCGCTCGGTTTGCCCGCCGCGAACCTCGAATCCGCCCGGGCTCAGATGGGGGCCGACCCCGGCTCCAAACACACCTGCACCGATCCCGAGAATGAGAGTGGCAAGGACGATCCACCGGCGCAGTCTGATGATGAATCGGGTCACGATAGGCTCACTCCGATAGACGATGGATGAGGATGTTCGCCATCGCAAACCAAAGCGGTTGCTCAAACTCACAGCGTCCGGACCCCGATGAGCGACGAGCGACCCTCCGGCAGAACGGAGGCGTAGCGACTTCTACTCCGAACGGAGCGTCATCTTCATCGGAACCGGGCGCGAACCTTCAGCCCGAACGGGCGTGTGGACACCTTCAGCCCGAACGGGCGTGTGGACACCTTCAGCCCGAACGGGCGTGTGGACACCTTCAGCCCGAACGGGCGTATGGACACCTTCAGCCCGAACGGGCGTGTGGACACCTTCAGCCCGAATGGGCGTGCCTTCGGCTGAAGGGGCGTGAACAAAATTTGCGGGGCAATGTGCCTGGCCTCGCCGAAATGCTCGTCTAGCGTGTAGCCTCGAGTCGGCGAGCGCAAAAAGTGGATCGCACGACGAACCCCAAGGGCCTTCCGCTTCACACGTTGATCTTCATCGGGCTCGTCGTAGGTGCCGTCCTCGGCGTCACGGCCAACGCGATGTGGAAGGATCATCCCATCCTCGGGTGGGTCGTCGAGACCCTGACGAACCCGATCGGCCAGATCTTCTTGCGGATGCTGTTCATGGTCGTCGTTCCGCTGGTGTTCACCTCCGTGACCCTCGGAGTGGCCTCGCTAGGGGATCTGCGCAGGATCGGGCGGGTCGGCGCCAAGACGATGCTGTTTTTCCTGGCGACGACGACCGCTGCGATCGCGCTCGGTCTCATCGTGGTCAACCTCGTTCGTCCCGGTGACGGGATCGACCCCTCCGTACAAGCCGCGCTCATGACGGAATATGCGGCCCAGGCGGGTGACCGGGTCGAGGCATCACAGCAGGTCGCGTTCGGGGTCAACACCTTCGTCAATGTCGTGCCGCGAAATCCAATCGCGGCGGCGGCGGCCGGGGACATGCTCGGGGTCATCTTCTTCGCGCTGACCTTCGGTATCGCTTTGACCATGCTGCCAACGGATCGCAGTGCACCGGTGATGACGTTGTTGACCGGTGTGGGCGATGCCGTCGTGATCATGATCGGTTTCGCGATGAAGCTCGCACCGCTCGGTGTCGGGTGCCTGCTCTTTTCGGTCACGGCGAAGTTCGGTTGGAGTTTGCTCGGTTCGTTGTTGCTTTACGTGCTCGCGGTGATCGGAGCGCTCGCCGTCCATCAATTCATCACTCTGGGAGTACTGGCTTGGGTCTTGGTGGGGATCGGGCCCAGGCGGTTCTTCAGTGGTTGTCGCATCTTGATGTTGACCGCGTTTTCCACGTCGAGCTCGAACGCGACCTTGCCGACGACGATCCGGACCGCCACGATGGTGTTCGGTGTACCCCCCGCGATCGCCGGTTTCGTGCTGCCCCTCGGTGCCACGACGAACATGAACGGCACCGCCTTGTTCGAAGGCATGACGGTGCTGTTCTTGGCCCAAGTGCTCGGCATCGACCTCGACCTTGGAACCCAGGCAATCGTCGTCATCATGTCCGTCATCACCGCGGTCGGGGCCGCGGGAGTTCCGGGAGGATCGATCCCGTTGCTCGTCATGGTGCTCGGGATGGTCGGCATTCCGGGTGAGGCGATCGCCCTCATCCTCGGGGTCGATCGGATCTTGGACATGTGCCGCACCGTTCCCAACGTGACCGGTGACTTGCTTGGCAGCCTTTGGGTGACGAAAAGTGAGGGTCTACCATTCGCGCCCGAACAAGACATCACGGCCGAAGCCCAACCCTCGTCGACCGTTCGCTCGTAGCGCCACGGACAACCGCGGAACGATCGTTTCCGCGGTTATCGGCTTCATCAGTCGCTAAGACGACGTACTGGCAGAAACTGTCCATCGCAATCCGTTCCGCGAATGGGGCATTCTTGAGTTCACAAACGAACTGGCAAAAACAGTGAAACGCTCGATGCTCGCGTCCCCTGCTCCATTCTCCGGCCTTTATGCCCGTATGGTCGCGTTGACCTGTGCCCTTTTGGCGATCCTTTCCCCGGCGACCGCGTTCGCGGAGAGCCATGGCACCGCTCACCACGCGCTTCCGCCCATCTGGTCGACAGCCTTCTTCGTGATCATGCTGCTATCGATCGCGATCCTTCCGTTGACACCCCTCTGTCATTGGTGGGAACACAACTCGAACAAGCTGATCGTGGGCCTCGCGTTGTCGGCGTATCCGCTGGCGCTATTGCTCGTGATTCAGCCCAATCCCCATCTGCTCCAAGAAACGGTGTTCGAATACATCAGTTTCATCGTCTTGCTTGGAACCCTGTTCTACGTGAGCGGGGGGATCTTGCTGACCGGCGACCTCAAAGCCACGCCGACCACCAATTTCGCATTTCTCGCCATTGGCACGCTGAGCGCATCGCTCATCGGAACGACCGGTGCGTCCATGTTGCTGATTCGGCCAGTTCTGCGCACGAATCAAGAACGCAAAAACAAAGTCCACATCGTCATTTTCTTCATCTTCCTCGTATCCAACGTCGGTGGTTCGCTGCTACCGATTGGTGATCCTCCGCTCTTTCTCGGCTACTTGCACGGCGTCCCGTTCTTTTGGACCCTGAGCCTCGCACCGCAATTTGCTGTCGTGGCCGGGCTGCTGCTCGCCATTTTTTATGCGATGGATAGCTATTACTACGCTCGCGAGACCGTCGCCGCGAAGCTCGACGACTCGATTCATGTCGTCCCTCTCCAGATTTTCGGTTCGATCAACCTGCTTTGGCTGCTCGGGATCTTGCTGTGCGTGACGAGCATTCGGAGTGAGCACGGTTTGTTCGTGCGCGAAGCCGCGATGATCGGTTGCGCGATCGGTTCGAAGTTGACCACGCCCGAGGGCACACGTGAGCGCAATGCCTTTTCATGGGGGCCGATCCTCGAGGTCGCTGCGCTCTTCATTGGGATCTTCTTGACCATGATTCCCGCGCTCGAGATCTTGAGGGCCGAAGGTGGGAATCTTGGGGTCAACTCGCCGCTTCGGTTCTTCTGGATCACCGGCGCACTGTCGAGCGTGTTGGACAACGCCCCCACCTACCTCGTCTTCTTCGAGACGGCCCAAGGGATGACGGAACAGGGCTTGCTCGAAGCGACCAACCTCGTCAGCGACCAGGTGAAGATTCCGGCCACGATCCTACAAGCGATCTCAGCAGGCGCCGTCTTCATGGGCGCGAATACGTATATCGGGAACGGGCCCAATTTCATGGTGAAGGCGATCGCCGACTCTCACGGGGTCGAGATGCCGAGCTTTTTCGGCTACATCCGCTGGTCGGTGACGCTGCTCATCCCGTCGTTCATCCTCGTGACCCTCTTGTTTTTCCGTTAGAGCATCACGCCACGGCCACCCGTTGGGTCGGGGGTCCCGGGCGCACCGTCCGAGCGCCTGGGACGGACCCGGAGCCCCCCCAACTCGAGGGACGCGGCTCACGGAAGTGGTGCAGGCCGGCGACTTGCCGACAGCTTGGCCCCGATACGCCGGCGTTCCGCGAAGCGGAGGAGCGGCGGGAGCACCACGACCGAGGCAAGCAACGCAAACGACATCCCGATCACCGCGATCCAGGCCATGGATCGCAAGCCGCGATGTTCGGTGAACAAGATCCCGCCGAACCCAAAGACGGTGGTGATCGTGGTCATGAAGATCGGACCCCCGGCGTCACGCAACACCCGGGTCATGTCGCGACCCCCGATCTCGTCAAACCGCTCGGCAATGTGAAGGCCGTTGTCCTCGGCCATGCCGAGCAGCAGCGGGAAGACGATCACGTTGAAGATGTTGAGCGACCAACCCAACGCCAACATCACCCCGAACAGCCAAATGAACGCGAAGCTGACCGTGAGCCCCACCGCGGCCACCCCGGTCCACTTGCGCAACAGCACGAAGGTGGCCCCGAGCGTCGCGAGCAACGCCAAGAACATCACGAGCGGCCCATCGCGTTCGAGCGTGTCGAAGATATCGGCGATGACATAGAACTCGGCTGCGGTCTCCACGGTTTCGGAGCCGGCACGAAGCGTGCTGAAGGCCGCGTAAAGCTTCCTCGCGTTGTCCGCGTCGGCCTTCGAGCCACCGGTCGCGATCACGACGTAACGACCCGTGTTGCCCGTTCGATCGTGAAAGCGAGCACGGGTCCAATCCGGTAGGTTGGCCAAGGTAATCGGAGCATCGACCTTCAGTTGCGGATGCCAACGTTCGAAGTCGGCCTTCGTACCCGCGGACAAGAACTCCCGCTTGGCCTCCAACCGGATCCGAATGTCTTCGATGACGGCGAGCTTCTCGTCCTGCTGGCGCGGCAAGAAGGTGTAGATCGACCAGATCCCCCGCAAACGTTCGCGCATGACCTCGAGCCGCTCGTTCCCATAGTGGGCAAGCTCCTGTGCGGTTTCCGAGGACATGAGGGCTTCCGTCACCGCAACAGCCTCGAGGGCTGCGAAGCGCGGGTCGTTCAGATCGGCATCGCCGAAATCACGCTCGTCGTCTTCGAAGTCGCCCTCGAGGTCGGGGAGCGCCACCACCGGTTCTTCCACCTCCGCGGTCAATGGCCTCGTCGGTGGCCGAGTGGCATCGAACGCAGCCACTTCGGCCGGGGTCATCGCCTGGAGGGCTTCGAATTGCCGGTGAATCGCCTCGACCGTTCGATCGCTCTGACCCCAGGCCAAAATCGGATCGACCGAGTGTTGTAGCCCCGCTGCATCGCGATATGAGCTGCCTTGGCTCGGGCTCGAGCGGTTGGGGCTATCGAGCCGACGCAGGTCGTGTTCAAAGGCGATGGAACCGATCCGCGGCACGGTCCAAACCGCCGCAGCCATGCCACCCACGAGGCTCACCACCGCGACGACCCGACCGACCGCGGCGAGCCACGGTGCGATACGAGCCGGCGGGCGCGAAACCCATCGCCACGGTCGGATCCGGTCACCGACCACCAGCAACGCGGGCATGACGATGAGAGCAGAGACGAGGGCGATGAGAATTCCTACGGCGGCGATGTGACCGAATTCGGAGAACCCGCGAAAATCGGCGGCCATCAAGGTGGAGAAACCGAGGATGGTGCTTACCCCACCGGCGACCGTCGCACGCCCCGTCGTAGCGAACGTCGTTGCCAATGCCGCTTCTGGATCGGCACCCGCGGCTCGCTCGGAACTGTAGCGCGACAACAAATGGATGCCGAAGTCGATCCCGAGGCCGAGCAGGATCGCAAAAATGAACGCGCTGACGAGATTGAGCTCGCCCAGCACCACGCGCGCGTATGCCAAGGCTCCGACGGCGGACGCCAGCAATGGCGCAAACAACAGCCCGATCGCTCGTCCGTTGCGGAAGTAGAGGGCCAGCGCCGAAATGAGCGCGAGCAAGGCCGCGACGGTGCCACCTCGCACCTCGCTCCGAAGCTCCTGTGCCTTCTTCGCGTGTTGGACGTAGCTACCGTCGAGTGTGACGGTCATCTCCGGATGAAATCGCGGGGGCTCGAGTTCGGCGACGAGTGACTCGACGTCCGCGGTGAGTTGCTCGGCAAACTCGAGATCGGTGCTCGGCCGATCGGGACGGAGGCGTACCAGCATGACTCGACCTTCGTCGGCCTCCATGTACTCCGACCCCTGCTCGGCTTCGACACGCTCCCGAATCGAATCGAGGCCGGTGTCGGCGAACGCATTGGCTTGGGGCTCGCCATCGACCGTGCCCCGGGCTCCGTCCGAGCCGAAGTCCCCGAAGGCTCGCTTGCGAACTGCCGCTCGGATCTCGAGAATGACTCGCCGACGCAGGTCGAGCAGGTCGCCGAGCGATGCGAACAGCAACGCTCGTTCCTCGAAAAAGTCGAGGTCGCGGCGAAACTCGATCTCGGGAATTTCGGAGAGGGCGGCCAACCGGGCGGTTGCGGCTTCACCAAACGCCACGTTGGCCTCGCGTGATGGACTGCGGATCGTGACGAACAAGTCGGACTGCGATCCGATCACTTCCGAGACACGATCGAGCCGCCGGACGCTCTCCGCATCACTCGGCAGGAGCTCACGCAATCGTTGGTCGACCCGTAGCGACGATGCGAGTGCGGCGGCAACCACCGTCAAGATGGCGGCGACGAGCACGATGGCCCCGGCTCGACGATGGATCCAGTTCGACCACCGTTCGGGCTCGAGCAGGCGCCCGATCCCAAACCCCGTTCTGCGAGGCGGTCTCGATTCGGATCGATCGGGGCGGTCGGGCGTATCGGGGCGTTGCATGGCAGCCGTGAACGTCTTGGGTGAGATCGATTCGCCGATGACCTACGCGCTCGACGAAGAACGTTCGCCGAGCCGGATGAGCCCGATGAGCAACAACAAGACGCATCCGATGAAGACGAGGGTGTTCCGTGCCGCGTCATCGGCGAAGGCGGTTGCGATCGAACCGGGGAGCTGTTGCACACAAAAACCAACGAACACGATGAGCAAGTACGCGGGCGCAACATACTTGAGGATCACCCGATAGAAGCGAGGGATGGGCATCTTGGCGCCGACATGGGCTTCTTCCCACGCACGGTCCATCCCGAACACCCAACCGAAACAAATGATCTGAACGCCGGCGAGCAAGAAAATGCCGACCGTCCCAACCCAGAAGTCCATCGTGCCGAGCGCGACCAGGTCATGGCTGAAGTAGAGGACCCACGCGGATCCGATCCCCGACGCCGCGGAAACGATGGCTGCTGCCGCTCCACGCTTCAGGCGAAACTCATCGGTCAGGAAAGCACTCACCGGTTGCAACATCGAGATCGAGCTCGTCGCGGCAGCGAGGAACAGCATGAAGAACCAGATCGCACCGATCCATCGCCCCCATGCCCCCATATAGGTGAATACGACGGGCAAGGTCACGAAGCCGAGACCAAATGTCCCTCCCGAAGTCCCCGACGCCCCGAGAAACACGAACGCGGCCGTGATCGTGATGAGGCCGCCGAACCCGACTTCGAACAACTCGTTCGTCGACGCGGCCGTGAGGTTCGAGAGGACCACGTCGTCGTCTTTGCGCATGTACGACGCATAGTTGAGGATTACGCCAAATCCGACGGACAGGCTGAAGAACACCTGGCCCGCAGCCGCAAGCCAGGTTTGGAAGTCGCCCAACCGAGAAAAGTCGGGATTCCACATGAAGCCGAGCCCTTGTTGAACATTTTGGTGCGGCAACGCTGGATTCGGCGTTCCGAGGGTCAAGACACGAGCGAGGACCACGAGGGCACACACGCCCATCATCGGCAGCGCGATCTGACAAAACCTCTCGATGCCACGGCTGACGCCGCGGCAGAGCAGCCATAGGTTGAGCGCGAGCGTCAGCGCCCAAAATCCGAGGGCTGGCAGCATCTCGCTCGTGAACAACACCCCGTTGGCCGTCGATCCACTCGTGCGTTCGAAGATCGCGGTCGAACGCGCGATGTACTGCTCGGGATCCGCACCCAGCTCGACCCCGCCCATCGCATAGATCCATGCGTAACGGAGACACCAGGACTCGATGGAGATGTAGTACATGAAGACGACGAAGGGGATGAGCAGACCCAACGCGCCCAAATACCGCCCTGCGCCGCCGCCACCGAACAACGCCAGAATCCGTGGCGCCGAGTGGGCGCCGCGTTGACCCCCATAGCGGCCCATCGTCCACTCGGCCCAACCGATCGGAACCCCGAGCAATAGCACCGCGCAGAGGTAGGGGATCATGAAGGCTCCACCACCGTTCGCGACCGCTTGACCGGGGAACCGCAAGAAATTGCCCAGGCCGACGGCCGACCCGGCGACCGCCAGAATCACGCCAATCCGGGTTCCCCATCGTTCGGTCTCGGATTGCTTTCGCGTGCTCATCGACGGTCCTCCTCGAGTCGCGGCGCTCGATCCGAACGCCTGTTCTTCAACTCGACGCTAGCGCAGCCAACTCATGTCGAGTCCGGTCGCGGACGACGACGTCGACGACTCGTCTTCTTCTCCCCGGGGTCATTTCCAGGCCCGTCGAGTTCGAGGTCGCCATCGCCCCCGGCACCGTCGGCACTCTCCAAAGAGGGCGGCCCCTCTTCGCCCACGGCTGCACCGCCGAGGAGCGTCCCCGTGCCCTCCCGCTCCGCTTTCTCCGCGGCCCAGCGCAAGTGGCCCTCACCGCCGTAGAAGCGATGATTGACCCACAAAAACACGGGGGTTGCGATGAACAACGAGGAGTAGGTGCCGACCACGATACCCACCGTCAGGGCGAACGCGAAGTCCTGGATCGTGCCCGATCCCATCACGTAGATGGCGACGACGACGAGCAACGTCGTACCCGACGTCAAGATCGTACGACTCAACGTATCGTTGAGCGCAGCGTTCGTGGTTTTCTCGATCGAGTCGTCGCGATAGAGTATGACTCGTTCACGGATCCGGTCGAAGACCACGATCGTGTCGTTGATGCTGTAACCGATGATCGAGAGGATCGCCGCGATCGTCGTGAGGTTGAATTCCTTGCCCGTGATCGAGAACGCTCCGACGACCAACAGCGCATCGTGAATGAGCGCGACGATACCCCCCGGAGCAAACCGGAGATCGAAGCGAACCATCACATAGAGAAAGATGAAGCCGATGGCGTACAGCATCGCCTTCGCCCCGTCTTCTTTGAGTTGCCCACCGACCTTGGCACCCACGGTCTCGGATCGCACGATGCGAACGACCGTGCCGACACCGAACCGTTCGTCGAACTCGTCTTGGAGCTTCGCTCCGATCCCGAGCAACGAGAAGTCCACGACGTACTCACCCGGCTTGCTGCCAAATCCCGGGTCGGCGTTGCCTTGGCAACCTGCTTCGTGGAGCACGTTTTCTACGGCTCGATACTGCGGCTCGTTGTCGTACTTGAGGAAGAATTTACTCCCGCCCTCGGGATGGCTGAAGTGAACGAGCTTGGCTTCCCCCGCCTTGGCCGCCGGCACCGTTTTCACGGCTTCCTGACATGCCAGTGCGGTTTCTGGCTGGATGGACAAGATGTCCTTCACCCGCAGCAGGACCTCGTGGTCCTTGTCGGGCACGACCACGGCACTGCTGCTCTCGTAGCCGAGTTCGACCAGTGCGTCACGCAGCGCGTCGATACCGGGGTCTTTGTCCTTGTCGAGCTGGACCTGGATCTGCGAGCCTCCGGCAAAGTCGATGCCGTAGTTGAGTACCGCCCCGGTCGCGATCTTGTTGTAGACGAGCGACGCCATCGCGATCGCGAGCGCCACGATCGACAGCGATATGTATCGCCAGCGCTGCTGAACGAAGTCGAAGTTGGTGCCAGATGGAATGAGCTCGAAGAACTTCATGACCTTGTTCGATCGGGAGCTGGCTTTAGCCCGACACAGTCCCGTCTGAGCGACGGGCCTGATTATCCGTCCCGTTCCGGCGTGTCAAACGACTCGGTCGTCGGTGGCGTGAGCGCAAGCTTGGGCAATCCTCGCGTCCCTACCTACCATGGTTGTCCCGACCATCTTACGCGTGCGCCCTATCCGCCAATCGTGTCGGCCAAGCCATCGGAGCGATTCCAGTCGCGTTGGACCCCTCCGTATTCGAGGTTTCGCACCGAGCAACGGGTCCGCCAGATGCCAATTTCATCCCCCGAAACGGCCCGGAATCCACGTTCCTTCGATCGGCCTTGAACGGCCGTGGCAACTGTGCGCCGATCGAAACGTGAAACACCCGCAAGCCTGGTTGATGCTGCTCCTATGTGCACCCACGGCCTGTGCACAGATGTTGCCCGACGCTCCCGCCGGACTCGAAGACCTCGACCCGACCTCGCTCGGATTGCACTACACCCAGACTGCACGGCTCGACATTGCGACCGAAGAAGGGGAAGGCACCGTGGAGACGAAGGACGGTTTCTTCTGCAGTTGGGACGCGGGATCCAAAATGTACGCGGCCCATTTCGACCTCCCGGTCGGCAAGTTGATCGTGCAGCTCTATCCGACCGAGGTCGCGGATCAGTTCTACGCCTTCACCGCATTTGACGCGGAGCATTCGTATGCCTTGCGGCTCTACGACTATCACCTCAGCTACGACGAGTCCGACCGCCTCGTCGAGCTCGGCTTCTCGGGGGTCTTCGAGGCCCTCATCGCCAAACGCAACTGGGGTCCAACCACGTACGACGTCTATTCCCGTTTTGGCGCGGAAGGCCGAGTTGCTGGTGTGTTGCCCGACTGCACGAACGTCGACACGGCACCCTGGTGGTGGCCCAAGACCCCGATCCTTCCCTTCGGCCTCGACTTGAACATCGGCGAAGACGAGAAGGCAGGACATCGTCGCCGGCACGCCCGAAAGCCTCGAGGTGCCTTGTTGACCGCTTCGGCCACGGGTCGTTCCAAAGCGACGCGTACACCCTCGGCCATGAAGCAGCCCGCCGCATCTCCGACAACGGGAACCACGTCGAATTAGTCTTGGAGGGGCTGCCTCCGCTCACGCAGCCAGCACCGTCGCCTTGGTCCCGCCCGCCCACGGCTCCTCGCTACGGCGGTCAAGCTGCCTCCGCTCACGCGTCGGGGTCGATGGGGTCGTCGGGAAACTCGATCTCGGCGGCGCTCCAACGATAGCGCTTGAGATCGACGACTCCGTCTTCGTCGAACACGATGCCTTCGCGTTCGAGCAGCTCGCGTTGCTGCTCCGCTCGAAACACCTCCCCGCGATGAGAGATTCTGCCCTGAGCGTTGATCACCCGATGCCATGGAACGGGTTCGTCGGTTGCGTCGACGGCGGCCATCGCATAGCCCACCTGACGCGCGACCCTAGGCGAGCCGAGCAAGGTTGCGATCTGGCCGTAGGTCGCTACACGGCCCTTCGGGATCTTGCGCACCAGCGCATAGACCCGCCCATGGAATCCAGGCCCGACGACCCGGGGTTCGCGAACCGCCATCTCAGCCAGTACACTATCGCGTCGAACCAAGGGTTGCGACGCGATAACTCACCGTAATCAGCGGATCGCCCCAAGCAGGCGGCCCGAGTCCGCCTCGAATACCCACGTGCATTCCCCTTTGAGATAGACGCGGGATCGGCTGGCACGCAGTTCATTGAATCCGAGCCGCGAACTGAACGTGTCCTGCCAGATCGGTTCGCCACGATCGCCCGAAAGTGCGTTGAGTGTGATCGTACCGTTCGACCGTGCGATCGCGGTAAACACCCGATCGCCCTCGTCCCAGAGTTCGACCGACGATGGACTTTCGACGACGTCATCGGGCAGCAGTCGGCGTCGCCATAATTCGCGGCCGTCCGCTTCGAACCGCAGCGCGAACGGCACGCCCGTACCGATCTTGGGTCGCGCGTGGGCGGACCGAGGACCCGCGCAGGTCCGTGAGCCCGCTATGCTCGCGTTCGGTTCGATGTGCGCTTGGACGCAGTAGAGCGTGCCGAGTGACAACCCCTCGAACGTTGGGGTATCGACCCAAGTCGTCGACACTTCGAACAACGGACGCCGCAATCCTTCGATCGGAGGTTGTGGGATCGTCGAGTTGGCCACGCCAGTCCGAGGCTCCAAGACGACGGTCTTTGCATCCGAGGTCAACACCACGAGAGCCCCCGCACGATCGCGGCCGAGCTCACGCACGGTATCGGTCAAGTTCGTGACCCATCGCTCCTTGCCGGTCGTGCGTTCGAGGCCCGACAGGCGGTTGCCATACGAGAAGATGACGGTGTCGTCGATGCGCTCGACATATGGCACCGCGTTGCGCTGCTCGAACACCTCCGATTGCCAGAGCGACTCGAACGTGGCGCCCGAGAACGCCTCGAGCCCATAAAAGGTCTCGCTGGTATTGGTTCGAACGATGATCCGAACGACGATGAAATCCTCGACGCCATCGTCGTCCACCGCGATCGGCAAGGTCGAGCCAAACGTGACCCGCATCGTCCCGGCCCACGCACTCATCGCAAGACCGGCTGAACTTTTGGCGCACACTTCGGCCGGCGTCGAAGAAAGACTCAACTTGGGCGGAACATCAATCTTCGGGGGTACATCGACCTTCGGCGGTGGGTCGACCTTCGGCGGTGGGTCGATGACATCGGGTGGCTCGACGACGTCGTTGGGTTCTAGAACCGAGACCCAGGCGCCCGGTAACGCACCGTAACGAGCCGCCGCATAGAGGCCTCCAACCACCGCAAGGAGTCCCAACGCTCCAACCGCCAAACCAACTTCGGCACGCCGAGACGTCGGGCGTCGATTCCGGACCGGCGGTGGAATGCTCGCGACCCCCGCTGGGGACGGAGGCTCGAACCCCACACCGAACGGTGGCTGCATGGGAGGAGACGGCGTCTGTGCGGGCGAAGGCGGAGATGGAAACGGATAGGCCGAATCGTGCGGCGAGCCGTGGCCCGCACTGTAGTGCGACGCCCCTCCCCATTGTGAGGCCGGACTCGAGGGCAAGGCCGGTGGGGGTGCTGCAATCGGAGTTCCGAATCGGGGAGACGCTACGCTCCCAAGCGGGTTGGGTGTGATCTTTGTCGCCGGATCCGCCCCGATGCCCGGCCCTGTCCAGCGGCCGGCCTGCGAACCCGGGGACGATTGTCCAGGAGACGACGGCACGGCCGACACGTTGGTCGGCAGCCGAGAATCCGAGCCGCTGCTCGTCGGCAGAACGGTGATCACCCCCTCCGCACCGAGGATCGCGGACAGGGCATTCCATGCCGCCGACGCACTCGCAGGCCGTCCTTCGGCGGTTTTGGCCAAGAGTTGATCGAGCACCGCGAGCATCGGTGCCGGCACCCCGTGCGCGACCTCTCGATCGAGCGGAGGGGGCGGCGCGGCGCATTGCGCATTGAGCAACTCTCGGGTCGAAGGCGATACGAACGGGGGCGTCCCCGAAAGCATCTCGTAAAGCAGTAAGCCGACGTTGTAGAGGTCCGACCGCGTATCGATGAGCCTGCCTTCGATTTGCTCGGGCGACATGTACTGGAGCGTGCCGACATCCGTGGTCGCCCGGGTCGCTTCGCGGACGACCTTCGCGATGCCAAAGTCCATCACCTTCACGGTCCCATCGATCGTGATCATCACGTTCTCCGGCTTGAGATCGCGATGGACGACTGGCGGAACCTGACCATGCGCTGCAGCCAGTCCAGCCAAGATCTGTCGAATGACGCGCAAGGCATCGGGCCAGAGCAGCCGCCCCAAGCGGCGTAGCGTATGGCGCAACGTTTCACCGCGCAGCAACTCGAGCACCATGACGAGTTCCGCATCGACTTCCATGGATGCGAGCAACCGCACGACGTTCGGATGATCGATGCGTGCCAAGATCCCCATCTCGGAGATGAACAGCTCTCGCCCACGCGGTGAGGCAGCCACTTCGCGATGCATGACCTTGAGGGCGACGGGCCGCCGCGACAGGCGTTCCTCCGCTTCGTAGACGGTCCCCATGCCACCCTGGCCGAGCACGCGGCCGAGCATGTACTCGCCGATCTGCTTCCTCACGGAGTCCGGCTCCAAGGCTCGTCGCAACTGCGGAGCCTCTCGAGCAAGGTCAAGAACGACCCTCGTGCCATACCGTCGATGATGACGAAAATCGCCCCGGCGGCCAAGGTGCGTCCAAGAAAGCCACGTTCTGGCCGCCCCTCGTCCGACGCGGCGTGGCCCTCGGTTCGAGGGGCCCGCCCCTCACGCCTCATCGGAGACCCGGCGAATCCCGAGGTCCTTCAGAAACGACCACGGCGCCACGTTACCGATCATCACGAATATCGCGTCGACGCCCACGGTGTGCTCCGACCCGTCGGTGTGGCTGAGCGTCACGCTTTCAACGTCGACACGGTGGACTTCGGTCCCGAGTCGCAATGCGAGCCGGCCCGTCCTAGCCAAACGCTTTACCTCTTCGATGTTCCGTCGCTTGCCACGTTTGAACTCCTCGCCGCGATATGAAACCGTCACCTGTGTATTCGATTGACCAGCGAGAGCGATCGCAGTCTCCATCGCGACGTCGCCGAGACCGATGACGAGCACACGCCGACCCGCGAAGCTCGCCGCATCGGCAAGGCTGTAGTGCACGTGGTTCACCATCGCATCGGGAACATCGATGGTGAGCTTGCGCGGCGTTCCGCGGCGTCCGAAGGCGAGAATCACATGCCGCCCCACGAACTGGAGGGGTTCGACGTCATTGCGCAATGCATCGACCACGAACGGCCCCTGCAACAGCTGGGGTCGCAAACGCACGACCCGCGTTTGTTCGTACACTTGCAGGCGACGCTCCTGCACGATCCGGAGCCAATGGCCGAGCAATTCCTCTTTCGTGCTCTCGCGCATCCAGAGCGCACCGACGGTGGGGACCTCGAGGGGTTGGTCGAACACGAGCTTGCCACGTGGAAAGCTACGAATGCTTTCGGCCACTCCCCCTTGCTCGAGCAGCGCATACCGCAAACCGAGCCGCTCGCTTTCGAGAGCAGCGCTGATGCCCGCGGGGCCCGCTCCAACGATCACGACGTCGACGGATGGCACCCCCTGGGGCATGCGAGCCGCTCCGGCACCGAGCGATGCCGCGATGTGGCGAGCGGCCTCGGTACCTTGGTTCATGGCGTTCTTGATGAGCGGAAGGCCGGTGAGATCACCCGCCAAGAACACCCCCGGGGTATCGAGACTCTCGAGCGTGGGACTCATGCGCGGGAGGTCCCCGATCGGGTCGCCATCCGCCATCACGAGCGCACCGGTCGGACAACGCTGTTCGCACAGCGTGAGTCCGCAACAATCGTCGGGGCGGCTCACCTTGGCGAGGTAGTGTTGGATCTCGAGCACATCGTACGGGCACGCATCGACACAAGCTTTGCAACCGATACAGATCGCGGGATCGATCCGCGGCAACCGTCGCACGGTCGCGGGCATTACATCGACCCGAGGAAGTGCACGACGGGAGCGACCCGCCCGAGTGCGGACGACCACCCGGCGAAGGCCGGCCCCCGACAAAGCGATGGCGAATCCGCCGAATAGCCAGAACGCGGGCAACCAGGGTCGCGGCCGCGACGGAGGTTCGGGCGGAGTTAGGCTGCGCAACACTGCAGCTGCGGCCACCCACGCAGCGGCACGATCGTCCGCGAGCGCCGAGCGATGGATGTCGAAGCAGAGGCTCGGTCGGCGGTTCCCCCAAGTCTCGAAGCCGTTCGGCAGACAACTCGCCACCGTATCCCGAGGATCGTTCACGTCGTGACACGTGCCGCACGCGGATGTGGGTGCGATCGCAATGTTCACGGCTCGACTGGGTCGATAGTGGCCGTCGTATGCGACGGGTCGCGTCACGCCAGCGCTGTACGCCGTCACCGTACCGTCCGGAGCAAAGCGAAGTCCGTCATCGAGTTCGTGGGGGTGGTGACACGTGATGCACTGCCACTGTCCGGCGGCCAACATGGCCGCGTGGGCCTCGTAGTAGGGCGAGACATCGGGATGACACCGCCCACAAGCCTCGTTACCCGGTCGTATCGAATTCGTGTGGCACGCCGCACAAGGCAATGCTGCGTGCGGAAGGGCCAAGGGATGCGAAGGGCTCGAGTCGATCAAGCTCGATCGACCGTTTCGGCCCGAGTTCGGAGCGAATGCAACCATGCTTCCGATCGTCCCGAGCAGGGCAAAGAGGATCGCGATCCCGATCCCGTGCCATCGGATCGCGTCGCTCGTCGTGATCGCCTTCGGTGCGGAACGTCGATGCTCTCCGAGTTTGGCCGCGCTCACGACCACCCCCGATCGAGCATGCCGTAGACGTGGAGCGCCACCAACCCGATCGCGACGCACGAAGCCACGATGTGGGCTGGCAACCAGGCGCGAAGGAGCCAGGTCAGGCACCGCCGTGCCGGCAAGATCTTGAGCTCGACGACCGCGCGCACGAGCTCATCACCACCGGCGGGAAACCGAGCCGTAGGTCCGCCCAGCTTGGCCAACAATCGACCACGCACTCGCGCGTGCTCCTCGCGGATCGAACCGCCTACGACGAACAACCGTAGGCCCACGAAACGCTCGCGAAGGTACGATCCGATCGCGCTCTCGATCGCTCCCGCGAGGGCCTCCGGGACGTTCGAGCGCGACCGGGCCAGCACTTCGCGTAGCCGCACGGCCTCGGTGGCGAAGTCTTCCGGCAAGACGCTGCGGCGTTCGAGCGCCGTCAACCGCCGCGGAAGTTCGCGATAGACCACGGCCCCGAAGATCCCGAGCACCGCAGCGACCCAAAACGCGAGGCCCGTCGCCCCCGCGAGATCGTTCGGTATGCGGAGCCCGGAATGAAGGGCGACGAGGGCAATGGTCACTCCGCCGAAAACGAGATGTCGTCGACACGCAGGTCGAACTTTGGAGCGGGCGAGTTCATCGTTCGCAGGATCTTGAACCACGATCCCGAGTCGTTTGCGACGCATCCAGAGGCTCGGGATCCGCTTCGGCAGCGCGTACGCCAGCAGCATCAATATGCCGAGGGCCGCCGCCACACCAAACGCTTGGCCCGCCAACCGCGACGCTCGCAGCAGATCGAGTTCGTGCAGACGCCAACCGACGACGATACCGACCACACCGATGAGAGTGGGCCCGATGCCCACGTCGAGCGTAGCCGCGGCGCGAGTGCCTGGATTCGTGGCCGATGCACCATGGCGTCGGCCAGAGACCGCCGCGATGGCGGTGAAATCTTGACTGGGATCGAGCCGGAGGATGGCCTCCGTCGGACACGAGCTGACACACGCTGGGGCTTCGTAGTCACGGCAGAGGTCGCACTTGACCGCAACCTCGGTGGGCAAGGTGAGCGGACGACCCGGCTCGGGTCGCAAGCCCGCCGCGAAGGCCAACGATTTGGGCCTGGGCGCCATCTGGATGTTGTCCCACGGACAAGCTTTGGCGCAGCTCTGACACCCCGTGCACAGTTCCTCGCGAATAAAGACTTCACCCTCCGGATCGCGCCCGATCGCACCGGTGGGACAGTCGATCATGCACACCGGATTGCGGCAGTGCTGACACGAGTTCGGCAGCATGAGGTTGCGAAGGTCGCCTTGACGTCCCTCGACATCGAGCTGCGTGAGCATCTTGTCGCCCCGTCGCACCAGACGAGCGACGCCATGCACCTGGCTGCACGACCACGTGCAATGCCCACACCGCACGCACAGATCTTGATCGATGGTGAGCAACGAACTCGCCATTTGCATGCGGTAGAGATCTTGGAAGACATGCAACGTAGACTGCTGCTCCGCCGCACCGACGATCTCCCGCTGCACCTGGCGTCGTTCGGTCGAGATCCGCTGAAGCTGACGTAGGAGCGGGCCGTTGCGATCCGCCAACGTGCGGAACACTCGAGCCGGGACCGCGAGCAATCGACACTCCCCCATCGCGACGGCGGAGCGCTTGCGTGGCCGTGCGCTCACGATATCGTCATCGCCGAAAAAATCTCCCGGGCTCAGGTACGCGCTCACGCGCAGTTGCCCCCCCTGCTCGTTCTGGATCTGCACGAGACCGTCGATCAGCAGATACAACGCGTCGGACGGATCCCCCTCGCGATAGATAGACTCCGATCGATGCACGTCCATGGGTTCCGCAGCGTCGACCGCCATTTCGAAGTCCCGTTCGGGAAGGTCGCGGAAAAAGGCGACCGTTCGCAGGAGATCCCGCGTGGCTCGCCGCCGCAATCGACGGAGCAGCCGCTCGACCGTCCCGAGCGATCCATCGGCGACGCCTTGAGCCGAGAACCGCAGAAACACCGTCGCCGGGATCGCGGCGACCGTACAGGGCGTCGACGCGACCGCATCGAAGCGGCGCGGGTGCCCGAGCAGCGCCTCCTCGCCCAACGTTTCACCGGGCGAGACCGTTCGAACGACCCTCGCTTGATCGTGCCCACGAGGGATCGCGGTCAAGACCAATTGCCCATGCAATCCGACGAAGATGAGGTCGCTCGGCTCGCCTCGACGAAATAGCGGCACACCGGCCGGAAGTTCGCGCGTCGTGCCAGCATTCGCGATGCGTTGTTTGGCCGTCGGTCCGAGCTCGGCCAGAAGCGGGGACTGCAGGGCAGCGTCGTTCCAAGGTCGTTCGTTCACGGGATACGGACCTCGGCGCGCATCAGCTCGACCACTTCGAGGCGTTCGAGCACGCGCTCGGTGAGGAGCGGACCTCCCGGTCTTGCACCTTGGCGGTTCATATGGCTCTCGTATTCGGCAAATGCCCGCAGCAGGAACGGAGGAAACGCTCGAAACAACAACCGCGCTTCCACCGTGAGCGGACCCTGGCCCGCCTCGATGTCGTAGACGTAGCGGACAGGCACGCTCGGGGGTAGTGAACGCGTATCGATGATCGCATCGGGACCACGGACCGTTCCGCGACGAGTGTCGAGCGCCCCCACCGGAAAATACACCTCGAAGAAGGCATTGTGTCCGACGAGATTCGAACGACACTCGCCAGTGTCGAGGTCATAGTCCCCGTCCTCGTATCGCGCGGCTCGATGTCGCCCCTGGAAGAAGTCCGGCTGACAGCGCCCCTGCGCGTCGATTCGGCCGATGCATCGGACGCAGCGGAGAAAGCCGTTCTGAAGATTGATGAGACCCTGGCCACGAAACTCGGTACCGCCGAGCGCCGGGTCGGGAGCCCAACGAGGGGCATCGGGTCCGTCTGCGACGTCGGCCCCAAGCAATCCGAGCGGCCGACCTTCCGCATCGCGAACGTCGTCGCGGGTCGTGACTGCGAGAAAACGCTTGTCATGCAGGTCTTCATCGCCTCGCTCCACTCGACCGACCTCGTAGACGAGACCACCTCTCGCATCGACCACTTTGAGGTGGATCCAGATCTCCCGCTCCTGCGAAAAGCCAGCCGGAACCCGATGACCTGCGCCGACGTTTTCGATGACGACCGGGATATCGAGCCGAGCGCCTCGCCGAACCGGCGGTTCGAGCTCGAGCGCGAAGGTGGCTCCGAGCAAGAGATCGCGGCGCGCCAACAGACTCACTGGCACCCCGTCGTCATCGAGCACCTCCCCGCGCAACAGCTCGTCCGGAAACTCGGACGCGAGCGGAACATCGACGCTCGAGAAGTAGTGCGTCGTGACTGGGCGAGGGGCGCTCCGATTCGCGACCGAGCCTTCCGCAAACCTGCCGGGCTCGCGACGTTCGAAGTGGGTCCCTGCCGGGCAAGCCCGCTCGAGCGAGGTGGCGTTCGCGGGGGCGTGCACCCCACTCGACCCGTCCGGGCCTTGCACCCCACTCTGCTTCTCGGGGATGTGCAACGAATCCGGCACGCAGATGCCCGGAAACGTCGACATGTGGCAATCGATGCAGGTCGGGGCTCGTTGCCCACGTCGGGCGAGGTCGTCGGCCCATGCCCGCCATTCGCTGTAGCCATTGCGAAGCCGTTTGAAGTGTTCGCCTCGCACGACGCCGAGCGAATCGGTCCCGAACAACCGCACATCGTGACAGCTGCCACAAAACTCGCTCGAACGCCGATACTCGCGTACTTGAGGAGGAGTTGCGGCATGCGGCATCCCGACCTCCGGACCGAGTGTCCGCACGAAGGCGCTCGGGTCCAGCCGATAGGCCGAGTTGCCGATACCGGGGGTCCGCGATTCGTCCGGCCGCATCGTGTAGCGCGTGCCGGTCAGGAACGAGCGCCACGCCTCATTGCCGACATAGGGCGACGATATCGGATCATTTGGACGAACCGGCCCCGTCACTTGATGGCAAAACGCACAATCGATCCCGCTCATCTCCGCCTCACCCAAGAGCTCGCGCAACGGGGAGCGACTGCGCGAACCGGTCCCATGCGCATCCCAGTCGACGACCTGCGCGGTGATGTTCTCGAGCGGGCTATGACAGTTGATGCACCATCCGGCCCCGCCTGACCCCGTGACCATCTCGCCGTTGGCCGGGTTCACGCATGCGCTGCCCGTGTTCCCATGACGCAAGATGCCGGCGCCATGCGGGCAATCATTGGAACGCCCCACCTGTTCCTCGATGAGCATTTCGAGGGCTTGGAACAGTGGGCTGCGAGCGGACTGGCCCATGATCGAATGCCGCCATTCACTCGCTTGGCGCGTATGACAGGACGCACAGTCTTCCGGAGCCGTGTCACTCGGCGTCAGCGACTCACGCGGACGCAAGGCCGCCGATACCGGGCTCCCCGGTGAGAGAAGATCGGTGCTGAGTCCCGCAAGTACAGCGACGACAGCCACCAGCACGATACCGAGGAGCGGGCCGCCTACCCAACTCGACCGAACCGCTCGATCGGAAGCCACCTTCGGGGCAACCACCCCGCCACGTCGGTCGGGAGGCCTCGCAAAGGACGTACCGCTCATGTAGACGGTCGACGGGGCGGAGATCGGGCCTCCTGCTCGGGTACCCGCGAGCAGGTCGGCCTGTGTCATGCAATCTCGCAAGCTCTGCACGATCTCGCCGACGGTCTGTGGGCGAGATCGGGATCCGCTCGCGATCATGCGCAAGAGCAAAGCCTGTAGACCCGGTGGAAGCTGGGCGGCGATGTCGGGCCGCAACGGAGCAGGTTCGTCACGACGCTCGTGCCGACCTTCGCCGACGAACGGCTCGTCACCGGCGAGCAGTCGATAGAGCAGTCGGCCGAGTGCATAGCGCTCGGCCGACGAGGACGGCTTGCCCTCGGGGACCTGCGGAGGTCGCCAGAGACCTCGCGTCGGCGGCCATCGAGGCTTGGCGTCCAAAACTTTGCGCAGCGCAGCGCAATCGACCACGACCAGCCGCTCCCGATTCACGGGGTCGTGCCATCGCAACGTCTCGGGCTCGATCGGGCCCGGCCTCAATCGATGCGCCTCACAAGCTTCGACCGCCTGTGCGACCTCGAGCACGACGTTACATGCCGTACGCCATGGGAGCGGATCATTGGATTCGGCGACGCTCGGACCGAGGGTGCGCACGAGCACCAGCGAATGGGACGACGACGGCTCTGCTGCAGCTTGCAGCCCACCGATTCCGCGTTCCCCGAGCCAGAGCAGCCAGTCATAGGTCGGGCGGTGTTCGGAACCGAGATGCCAATATTCCTCACCATTCCCCCGTTGGTGAACGTCCGCTCGCCCCACCTGCCGCGAACCCAATGGCTGCACGATCGGCACCTTGCAACGCGGACGGACGTTGAGCAAGCGCCCCTACGAGCCAAACGGCGTGCGCGGATCGCCAACGCCTCTCCGCGCGATCGCAGCGCGAAACGTCCAAGGCCCCGGAACCCCCTTCACTGCACCGTCAGGTCGAAGCCCACATTCGCATCGGGTGCGCCCGCCAGGGACTCGCCGCGGGCAAACGCCATCGCCAGGTCCGGTACCTTCTGGGGGACCCCGTTCAGCTCGGGGAGATGCCGCAGCATCACGGTAAAGACCCCCGACCCGGACTCGTTCGTTAGGATCGAGTTCGTCAAGCCGACGGGCAGATCTTCGCCGATCTCGTTGCCCCCGAGCGCGGATTCGAGATCGGCGTAGGCATGGACGACGAGCGCCCCCGGGTTGTCGCTCGCTGGACCACTCACCGCGGTGCCGAAGACGAACACTTGGTGCTCCTCGCACTCCTCCGCGATCTCCTCGGTGATGTCCTCCGTTTCGCCGAGTTCACTCGAGAACGCCACGGTCAACACGTAAGCGCTGTTCACCGCGAGTAGGATCGGGTCCGTTACCCCCGACATGATTCCGCCGCCGTCGGGGTCGCGAAACGACGCGGTCACGAGTGGCCCATCGTCTTCGGGCGCGAACGTGAGCGTCAGCGTCGTGATCACTTCCACCTCGCTTCCACCTCCTCCACTTTCGCCACAACCCGTCACCCATGCCAAGGTAACGAGGACGGCAAAGTCGCAGACGAAGGGCACGTGATTGCGCGGTCGTGACGTCATGATGATCGATTCATATGCAATTGAAGTGCATTTGTAAATACGTTGCCGAAATCGAGTCCGATCGATTCGCTCTCCGCCCTCGCGGACGAGGTTCGGCCCTAGTACTCGGTGCCGGAAGTTCGTGGCCGGTTAGGCGCGGAGCTGCGCCGCGAGGGCAAGGCGCGAGACCGAGTCGTATCGGGAATACGGTGAGCGTCGAGCAACGCA
>Ga0315912_10001078_pt1 | contig 36651 bp, 29 predicted proteins | sample VfabasoilMG_FD_204469 | JGI IMG/M metagenome (GOLD analysis project Ga0315912, IMG submission 204469) | Garden soil microbial communities collected in Santa Monica, California, United States - V. faba soil | ecosystem: Environmental > Terrestrial > Soil > Garden | place: USA: California... | reverse complement strand
TCGCTCTCTGCCGGCCGCCGGGCCTGCACGGCCAGAAAGTTCTTGGCCGTATTGACTGCGATCCGGTAAAGCCAGGTGTAGAACGCGCTTTCCCCCCGGAAATTGGGCAACGCCCGGTAGGCCTTGAGAAACGCCTCCTGTGTGACATCGAGCGCATCCGTCGGGTTCCGCACGAAGCGCGACACCAGGTTGACGATGCGCGACTGGTACTTGAGTACCAGCGCATCAAAGGCCGCCTTTTCGCCGCGCTTGACCCGCTGCACCAGCAGCTGGTCGGTCTCACCGCTTCCCATCGCTCCCATGCGTCGCTGGCTCGCCCCCGCCGTCCCACGCGTACGGGGTGGCAAGTTTTCGTCCTAATCAATGGCTTACGGTGATTTTTGGCTATAGTATCTCAGTCAGCTTGAGCAACCAATACCAACACGACGTCCTGATCATCGGCAGCGGTGCCGCGGGGCTCAGTCTCGCGCTGCAGCTCGCTGAATTCGGGCGTGTCGCCGTGCTGTCCAAGGCCGCCCTGGCCGAAGGCGCGACCTTCTATGCCCAGGGCGGCGTGTCGGCCGTTCTCGATATCAGCGATTCCCTTGATTCGCACGTTGCGGACACGCTCGAGGTGGGTGCGGGGCTCTGCCACCCGGAGGTCGTGCGCTACGTGGTCGAACACGGACGCGAAAGCATCCGCTGGCTCGATGAGCTGGGCGTGCAGTTCACGCGCGATCCCGACGGCAGCGACTATCACCTGCACCGCGAAGGCGGGCACAGCCATCGCCGCATCATCCACGCGGCCGACTCCACCGGGCGCGCCATCGAGACCACGCTTGAGGACCGGGTGCGCACGCACCCGAACATCGAACTCTTCGAATTCCACACTGCCGTCGATCTGATCGGCGGCCGCCAGCGCGGCCCGGGCGAACGCTGCCTTGGCGCCTACGTCTACGACCAGCGCAACGACCGCGTGCGCGTGTTCCGAGCACGGTTCACCGTGCTCGCCACCGGCGGCGCGGGCAAGGTGTATCTCTATACCAGCAATCCGGACATCTGCACCGGCGACGGCATCGCCATGGCATGGCGCGCCGGCTGCCGGATCGCCAACATGGAATTCATCCAGTTCCATCCGACCTGCCTGTATCACCCGCGCGCCAAGTCGTTCCTGATCTCGGAAGCACTGCGCGGCGAAGGAGCGCGCCTGCTGCTGCCGGACGGGGAGCGTTTCATGAGCCGCTTCGATCCGCGCGGCGAACTGGCGCCGCGCGACATCGTGGCGCGCGCCATCGACCACGAGATGAAGCGGCTCGGCAGCGATTTCGTGCTGCTGGACATCAGCCACCGCCCGGCGGAGTTCGTCACCTCGCACTTCCCGGCCATCCATGCGCGCTGCCTCGAGTTCGGCTTCGACATCACGCGGCAACCCATCCCGGTGGTACCGGCGGCCCATTACACCTGCGGCGGCGTGCTGATCGACCTGCACGGCCGTACCGACCTGCCGGGGCTCTACGCGATCGGCGAGGTTTCATGTTCCGGCCTGCACGGCGCCAACCGCATGGCGAGCAACTCACTGCTCGAGTGCGTGGTGTTCGCGCGCGCCGCGGCCCACGACATCCGCGGCGCGCTGGGCAGCGTGGCGATGCCGTCGGAAGTTCCGGACTGGGACGAGAGCCGCGTTTCCGATTCCGACGAGGAAGTCGTCGTCGCGCACAACTGGCACGAGATCCGCCGCTTCATGTGGGACTACGTCGGCATTGTGCGCACCAACAAGCGGCTGCAGCGGGCCCGCAACCGCGTGCGCCTGCTCCAGGGAGAAATCCAGGAGTATTACGGCAATTTCCGGCTGACCAATGATCTCATCGAGCTGCGCAACCTGGCCCAGGTCGCTTCGCTGATCATCGAGTCGGCGCTGGAGCGGCGTGAAAGCCGCGGACTGCACTACTCGCTCGATTATCCGGCGGCGAAGCCCGGCAGCACGGGGACGGACACGGTGCTCCGCCGCGTCGGCGGATCGGCCGTGCTGACCCAGCTGCACGGCTGATCGTTCAGCCGCCCTTCGCCAGCAGTTCCAGGAATTCCGCCTCGCCGAGCACGGGCACGCCGAGCGCGACCGCCTGTTCCAGCTTGCTGCCCGGATCGGCACCGGCCACGACGTAATCGGTCTTCTTCGACACGCTGCCGGCGACCCGCGCGCCCAGCAGTTGCAGGCGGTCCCTCGCCTCGTCCCGGGACATCGCGACGAGCCCGCCGGTGAGCACGAAGGTCTTGCCGGCGAGCGGCTTCGGCCCCGCCGCCGTGCCCGCGCCCTCGTCCCAGCGCACGCCGAGCTCGCGCAACTCGCGAAGCACGTCGCGGTTGTGTTTCTCGTGGAAAAACCCCGCCACGTGGCTTGCGACGACGTGGCCGATGTTCGGCACCTGGTGGAGGCGCAGCGACTCATGCCGGCGCTGCAGTTCGGCGGGCTTCAATTCCTCGAGCGCCAGCTTCTCCACCGCCTCGCCGTAGGCTATCGCGGCCTCCTGCAGTTCTTCCAGGCCACCGAAGAAACGCGCCAGGTCCGCCGCCGTCGACTCGCCCACGTCGCGGATCCCGAGCGCGAACAGGAGACGCGCCAGCGTCGTGTGCTTGCTGCGCTCGATGGCTTCGAGCAGCTTGTCCACGGACTTCTCGCCCATGCCATCCCGTTCCACGAGGCGTTCGCGGTGCCCGTGCAGGCGATAGATGTCGGCCACGGTCTCCAGGAACTTCTCGTCCACGAGTTCGTTGACGATGACCTCGCCCAGGCCTTCGATATTCATCGCGCGCCGCGAGGAAAAGTGGCGGATGGCTTCCTTGCGCTGTGCGCCGCAGAACAACCCCCCGGTACAACGCGCCGCCGCTTCGCTCTCGACGCGCTGCACTTCCGAACCACACACGGGACAGTGCGCCGGCAGTTTTACCTTGCGCGCGCCTTTCTTCGGCCGCCGCTCAGGCACAACTCGCACAACTTCCGGGATCACATCGCCCGCCCGCCGCACGATCACGGTGTCACCGATGCGCACGTCCTTGCGCTCGACCTCGTCCATGTTGTGCAGCGTCGCGTTGCTGACCGTGACGCCGCCGACGAAGATCGGCTCCAGCCTGGCAACCGGCGTCAACGTCCCCGTCCGGCCCACCTGGAATTCGACGTCCCGCAGCAGCGTCATCTCCTCCTGCGCGGGAAACTTGTGGGCGATGGCCCAGCGCGGCGCACGCGCGACGTAACCCAGCTGGCGCTGCTGGTCGAAGCGATCGACCTTGTAGACCACGCCGTCGATTTCATACGGCAGTGATTCGCGCCGGCGCAGCATCCCGGCGTAATACTCGAGGCAGCCTCCCGCGCCGCTGACGATGCGGGCGTGCGGCGTCGTGCGCAGGCCCCAGTCGCGCAGCCGCTGCATGAACTCGCCGTGCCGGGCGGGCAACGCGCCGCCCTCGGCGCTGCCGAAACTGTGAAAGTAGATCTCCAGCGGTCGCGCCGCGGTCACGGCCGGATCCAGCTGGCGCAGGCTGCCGGCGGCGGCATTGCGCGGGTTGATGAACGGTTTTTCACCCGTCGTGGCGGCAGCGCGATTGAACACCTCGAAACCCTTCCTGGTGATGATGATCTCCCCGCGCACGTCCAGAACGCGCGGATGGCCAGCCCCCCGCAGCCGGAGCGGAACCGATCGGATCGTGCGCACGTTGGCGGTGATATCCTCGCCCACCGTTCCGTCGCCGCGGGTCGCCGCATGCACCAGGCCGCCGTTCTCGTAACGCAAGCTGACCGCGACGCCGTCCATCTTCGGTTCCGCGAAGTAGCTCACCTCCGCCGCCGTATCCAATCCCTTGCGCACGCGTTGATCGAAGTCGCGCAATTCCTCTTCGGAAAACGCATTGTTGAGGGACAGCATCGGTGTTTCGTGCCTGATTTCGCTGAACGCGCCCGTCGGCGTTCCGCCCACGCGCTGCGTCGGCGATTCCGGCGAGATCAGATCGGGGTGCGCCGCCTCCAGATCCGTCAATTCACGGAACAGCCGGTCGTACTCGGCGTCCGGTATCGAGGGGTCGTCTTCGACGTAATACCGGAAATTGTGCTCGTCGATCTGCCTGCGCAGTTCGGCGATCCGCCTTGCAACGGTGGGTCTGCCCGCCAACGGACGTTTCCCTGGATCAGGCCGACAGGCGGGCGCGCAGCATGGCGAGCCGGCTCGCGTCGAGCCTGCCGTGGTCGGGGCCACACAGTTCGCCGCCCAGCGACTTCGCGAGCTGCTCCGCGGTGCGCAGCATCAGGTCGAAGACCAGATGATCGCCCGCAGCGACCGGCAGGCACATGAACAGGCTGAGGCCCTGCGTCCGGAACTGCCCGATGTCCTCGCGATCGATGTGGCCGGGTTCACGCATGCTGGCCAGGCTGAACAGGGGCTTCTCGTACTCGATGCCGCCCGCGTCGTAGCGGTGAAAGATCCGCATCGGGCCATGGTGCAGGCCGGCCTCTTCCGCGGCGGCAAGAATGTCGGGCCCCGCAAACGGTGCGCTCGCCGCGACCACGTGCAACGCGATGATCTGTCCCGGTTCCGGCACCGCACCGTCTTCCGGAACATCGCCGTGGACCATGCGCTGGCGCTCCTGGCCGATGCGCCGACCGAGATCGATGAGCGCATCGGACAGGTCCTCGTCGTCCATGGCAGGCGCGCGAACGCGCGCCTGCGCGGGGTCGGTCGACGGCGCACCCATCAGCGTCCGGCGCCGCTGCTGCCGGCGATCCCGGCCCGCCTCCCAGAAGTAGAGCCCGGCAATCGCTGCTACGCCGAGCACCAGCAGGATGACGCGAAGTTCGTTCATTGCGCGGATACCCGGAATGATCGACCTTGATCTGCCGCGGCCGCGCCGGGAACTGCCGCGGTCACGGGTGCCGCGTGGTCGTACCGCGGCCCGGCTTCAGGCCGACTCCGCCATCTGCACCGCCTCTTCCATGTCGACGGTGACGAGGCGGGAGACTCCCGGCTCATGCATGGTGACGCCCATCAACTGCTGGGCGATCTCCATCGTGATCTTGTTGTGGGTGATGAACAGGAACTGCACGTCGCGCGACATCTCGGCTACCAGGTTGCTGAAGCGGCCGGTGTTCGTGTCATCGAGCGGGGCATCGACCTCGTCGAGGATGCAGAACGGCGCCGGGTTCAGCTTGAAGATCGCGAATACCAGCGCAACCGCCGTCAGCGCCTTCTCGCCGCCGGACAGCAGGTGAATGCTGCTGTTCTTCTTGCCGGGCGGGCGCGCCATGATCGTCACGCCCGTTTCCAGGAGATCGTCGCCCGTCATCTCGAGGTAGGCGTGTCCGCCGCCGAACAGAATCGGGAACATCTCCTTGAGATTGGCGTTCAGGCGATCGAAAGTTTCCTGGAAACGAGTGCGCGTCTCGCGATCGATCTTCCGGATCGCGTTCTCCAGCGTTCCCAGCGCCTCGCTGAGATCCGCATGCTGCCGATCCATGTACTCCTTGCGCTGCGAAAGCTGCTGGAACTCGTCGATCGCCGCCAGGTTGATGAGGCCCAGCCGCTGCACGCGGCGCTCGACCCCCTCCAGCCGCTCCTGCCAGGCCGCCGGCGTAGCCGCGGCATCGATGGTGGACAGCAGCTGTTCGGGATCCTGGCCCAGCGACTGCAGCTGTTCGCGCAGCGTGTCCAGGCGGACGGCGGCCTCGCGCGCAGCCAGGCGCGCCGTCTCCAGCACACCGCGCAATTCCTCGATTCCACGCTCCGCCTCGGAGCGCGCACGTTCCGCCTCGCGCAGCAGCCCGTCCAGTTCCTGCACCAGGCCGCGCGCCGCCGCCAGTTCGCGTTCCGCATTCACCTTCCCGGCAAGGCGCGTTTCGAGATTCCGCCGCAGTTCCGCGAGCGGCGCGCGAGCGGCCGCGAGTGCCTCGCGAAGCTCGGCCTCGCGGCCCTGCAGGTTGCCGATCTGCACCGTCGAGCGCTCGATCGCGTGCTCGAGGGACGCCCGCTGCGAGCTGATCGATTCGAGTTGCAGCGCCAGTTCGTGACTCTGCTCGTGCGTGGACTGCCATTTCGCCCGGGCGGCATCCAGCGCGGTCCGATGCCGCTCGCGCAGTGCCACGAGGTTTCCCCGCTGCGCGGTCAACCTCCTGTGATCATCGCCGGTACGGCCGGTGCGCTTCCGGACGGCCTCCAGTTCGCCGGCATCGGCGCTTTCGCGTTCCGCCAGGTCTTCGAGTTCCTCGCGCAGTTCATCGCGGCGCCGGACGGCTTCTTCGATCCGTACGCCGGTTTCAGCCTGTCGCGCGCGTTCCGCCGCCAGCTTCTCCATGAGCGTGCCGGCCGCCTGCTGTGCGGCGGCGATCGCGCCTTCGGCGGCGACTACCGCTTCGCGCTGCCCTTCCTGTTCCTTCGCCAGCTGCTCGATCCGCGCCGCGAACCGCTGCTGCTCCTTGCGCAGGTCCTTCCGCCGACGCTCTCGCGCCAGTACGCCCGCGCTCGCGTCGCCCGGACGGTTGATTCGCGCCCACTCAGCGCCGAGCCAGAGGCCGTCCTTCGTGACGACGGACTCCCCGTGATCGAGCGAGTCGCGCATCGCCAGTGCCGCCGCGAGGGTGTCGGCGACGTACACGCCATCGAGCAGCGACTCCAGCGGCCAGTCGCTCCGGATCTTGTCCAGCAGCCGCGGCCTGGTTGCCGACGTCCGGCGCTTTCCGCCCCCGGCAAGCAGTCCGATCTGTCCCTGCTCCAGCTTGCCCGTCGCACGCAGCGCCGCGTCCAGTTCCGTCGTGCAGCGGTCCTGCAGGCGCGAACCGAGCACCGTCTCCAGCGCCAGGGACCACTGCGCGTCGACCTGGATTTCATCGACCAGCCGCGGCGCAGCGCCCAGGCCTGCCTGTTTCCACCACGCCGCCACGGCTTCCGTCGCCGCGCCGCCGTCCTGCAACAACGCCTCCAGCGAGGCAATTTCCCCGCCGAGCTCCTGGAATCTCGCCCGCGCGGCGGCGAGCGCGTCATCGGCCACCTGTTCCGCCCCTCGTGCCTGGGCGAGTTCCGCCGCGTGGCTGTCCAGTTGCCGGCGATTCGCGGCGACTTCCTTCTCCAGCGCCTTCAGTCCGGCGCTGATGCCGTCGAGCACGGCCTGCCGCGGCCCGACGTCGCAGTCTTTGAGTTCCTGCTCCGCTTCCCGGCGACGGGCGGCGATTTCTTCGAGGCCTTCCTCCAGGTGTCGCGCCCGCGTCGCGTCCACTTCCAGTTCGCGGCTGAATCCCGCCGTCGCTTCGTTGGTCGCGTCCCACTCCGACTGCCACTGCTGAATCGCCTGCTCCGCCTGGTTCAGGCCGTCGTAGGCGACCGTGCTCTCGCTGCGGGAACCCTTGAGCTGGGGTTCGAGCGAACGGATGGTCTCGCCGAGGCCGGCGAGTCGATCCCGGTCCTGCCGGCGATGTTCCTCGGCGGCCCGCACGGCCTCGCCCGTCTTGGCCGCGTCGGCGGTAAGCGCCTGGATCCGCTCGTCGGCATGCTGGAGCTTCTGCTCGATTTGCGAGATCTCCCCGCCGACTTCGTAGAAGCGGGACTGCGCCAGATTGTGCGCGTCGCCGGCCGCCGCCGCGCGATCGCGCAGCGATTCGATCTCCGCCTCGATATGGCGCAGTCCGGCAACGGCTTCCTCGACGCGGATTTCCTGTTCACGGGCCAGTCGGGTGCGTTCGTCGGCCTGCGCCCTGTGCTCCCGCCAGTTGAGGGCCAGCAGCTCGGCATGCACCTGGCGTTCCTCTGCCTTCAGTTCCTGGTAGCGCTCCGCGGCACGAGCCTGGCGCTGGAGATGCTGCAGTTGCTTGTCCAGTTCCTCGCGGATGTCGTTCAGGCGCGCGAGGTTCTCGCGCGTGTGCCGCATGCGGTTTTCCGTCTCGCGGCGCCGCTCGCGGTACCGGGAAATCCCGGCGGCCTCTTCGATGAAGGTGCGCAGCTCCTCGGGCCGTGCCTCGATGAGCCGCGAGATCATGCCCTGTTCGATGATGGCGTAGCTACGCGGCCCCAGGCCGGTGCCCAGGAACAGGCCCTGGATGTCCTTGCGCCGGCAGCGCGTGCCGTTCAGGAAGTAGGTCGAGATGCCCTCGCGGTTCATCTGGCGCTTGACCGAGATCTCGTTGTAGCTGGCGTACTGGCCGCCGATCTTGTGCTCGGAATTGTCGAACTCGAGCTCGACCGAGGCCTGGCCGACGGGCTGGCGCGTGTTGGTACCGTTGAAAATGACGTCGGTGAGGCTCTCGCCGCGCAGGTGCTTGGCGGAACTCTCGCCCATGACCCAGGTGACGGCGTCGATGATGTTCGATTTGCCGCAGCCGTTCGGGCCGACGATGCCGACGAGGTTCCCGGGGACGATCAGGGTCGTCGGATCGACGAAAGATTTGAATCCAGCGAGCCTGATCTTGCGCAATCGCATGAGCCCGTACGATACCCATAACACCCAACCCGTACAAGCAGCGTCACTCGCGAGACTGGCCTTTTCGTGCCGCCTGCAAGCAACTGATAAAGCTGATGAAACGGCGAAGACTTAAAGTACGATGTGAGCTCGCGACGGCGCCGCTGCGGCAGATTTTGTATCATTTGCCGCGGCGCCGATCCCGGCGCACCGACCAGGGCAAACATGCCATCCACACCGCAGTCGAAGCTCGACACGTTCGCGAACCCGCGCCCGGAACGCGATTACACGATCCGCATGGTGGTGCCGGAATTCACATGCCTGTGTCCGCTGACCGGCCAGCCGGATTTTGCGACCATCGAGTTCGAGATCGTTCCTGACGCACTGTGCGTCGAACTGAAATCGCTCAAGCTCTACATCTGGTCGTTTCGCGACCAGGGCACCTTTCACGAAGCTGTGACGAACCGGATGCTGGACGACGTCGTCGCCGCCATCGCCCCGCGTTTTCTGCGCGTGACTGCCCGGTTCAACGTGCGCGGCGGGATTTCGACCGCTGTCGTGGCGGAATTCCGGCAACCGGCGTGGCAGGCCCCGGCGCCGGTCGCGCTTCCCTGAAGACGCGCATGGGCGAATTTCTCGCGGGTCCCGCCTACGTCGTGGCCGGCTTCCGGCTGATACTGCGACCGGGCGTACGCGCCTTCGTGCTGGTGCCCCTGTGCATCAATGCGCTCCTGTTTGCCGCCGCCATCGTGCTCGGCGCCGACGCCGTCAACGACCTGAGCCAGTGGCTTTCGGCGAAGCTGGCCGCGTCGTGGTCATGGCTCGAATGGATCACGTGGCTGCTGTGGCCGCTGTTCATCATCCTCGTGCTGCTGGTCGGGTTCTTCTTCTTCTCCGTGTTCGCCAACCTGCTTGGCGCCCCGTTCAACGGCTTCCTCGCCGAGGCCGTGGAGCGCAGCCTCACAGGCAGCGCGCCGCCCGGCAGCGGTCTGTCCCTGCCCGCGGAGATTGCCGCCGCGCTCCGTACCGAGGCCGGCAAGTTACTGTACTTCGCCTGGCGAGCCGTGCCGCTGCTGGTGCTGTTCTTCATCCCGATCCTGAACGTGGCGGCCCCCTTCCTGTGGGTACTGTTCGGCGCATGGATGATGGCGGTTGAATACCTCGAATACCCCATGAACAACCACGGGCGGCTGTTCCCCGAGGTACGGGCCGCCTTGCGCGAACGCCGCGGGCTTGCGCTCGGTTTCGGCGCCGCCGTGCTGTTGCTGACGCTCATCCCGGTCGTGAATTTCATCGCCATGCCGGTGGCCGTCGCGGGGGGCACCAAACTGTGGGTCGAAAGACTGCGCCCGGCCGCGGCCTGAGCCGGCCACCGCGTTTACACGGCAGGGGCTTTTTGGTATAGATGCACGCCTTATTTTTCCCGGGGTTCCCGCGGCGGAGCACAAAATCATGGCGGTGAAGAAGAAAGCGGCGCGCAAGAAGGCTGCGCCGAAGAAGAAGGCGGTCGCCCGCAAGCCCGCCGCGAAGAAGCCTGCGCCCGCGAAGAGCCGTCCGTCCAGCAAGAAGAAGCCCGCCCCGAAGATCATCGCGAAGCGCGAACCACCGCGCCCGGTGTCGCCACCCCCCGGCAGGCGGCCCGCGATCATCGTCCCGCTGACGCCTCCCGGACCGCGGCGGCTGGCTGCCGACGGGCCACCGACCGAGTCGGCGAATTTCACCCCCTACGTGCCGAAGCGCGGCGAGGCGTACATGAATGCCGCGCAGGTCACGCACTTCCGCAAGATCCTGCTGGACTGGAAGCGCTCGCTGATGGAAGAAGTCGACCGCACCGTGCACCACATGCAGGACGAAGCGTCGAATTTCCCCGATCCGAACGATCGCGCCACGCAGGAAGAAGAATTCGCCCTGGAACTGCGCACCCGCGATCGGGAGCGCAAACTGATCAAGAAAATCGACGAGTCCCTGATCGACCTCGAAAAGGGCGATTACGGATTCTGCGAGATCTGCGGCGTGGAGATCGGCATCAAGCGTCTCGAGGCGCGCCCCACCGCGACGCTCTGCATCGACTGCAAGACGCTCGACGAAATCAAGGAAAAGCAGCTCGGTTGATCGGGCCGGCACTCGCGCCGGCGCGTCAGATTTTCCCGCGTTCCATCCGCTGCTGCAGCGCGCGGCGTTTTCCGTAAGCCTCACGCGCCAGCGCCACGTCTTCCAGGAACCACGGCAGTTCATCCAGCCGGAGCGCCTGCGGCCCGTCCACCAGTGCCTTCGACGGCTCGGGGTGGAAATCCACGAGCACCATGTTGGCGCCGGCGATGACGCCCTGCGCCGTCGCATGAAACACGTCCATCAGGTGATCGGGACCGGCGTGGCGCGAGCCCACCGAGTGCGACGGGTCAATGCACACCGGCATGCGCGTCAGCGTCTTCACCGCCGGGACGTGCGCGAAATCCACGAGGTTGCGGTGCGGATCGCCGAACTGCGTCTTCATGCCGCGCAGGCAGAAAACCACCTTCTGGTTACCCTCGCTCGCGAGGTACTCGGCGGCGTTCAGGGACTCTTCGAGCGTGATGCCGAAGCCGCGCTTGATCAGCACGGGGTAATCCTGCTGGCGGCCCGCGCTCTTCAGCAGCTCGAAATTCTGCGTGTTGCGGGTGCCGATCTGGAGCATAACGCCGGTCGCGTTGCCGGTCGCCTCCAGCGCCGCGCGGATCTCGTCGATGTGGGCATCGTGGGTGATCTCCATCGCGATGACGCGGATCCCGTACTTGCCCGCCAGTTCGAACACGTACGGCAGGCAGTCCCGGCCGTGACCCTGGAACGAGTACGGACTGGTCCGCGGCTTGTAGGCGCCCATGCGCGTGCACACCTGCCCGCTGTCGCGGAGCGCGCGCAGCATCAACTCGACGTGCTCGCGCGTGTCCACGGCGCACAGGCCCGCGAACACGTGCAGGTCGTCCTGGCCGAAGCGGACACCGTTGTATTCGAACCCGCTCGGCCGGTCATCATCCTTGTGCCGGCCGAGGATCCGGTACTCGCGCGAAACCCGGACCACGCGATCGACGACTTCGAAACTGCGGATTTCATTCGCATCCAGCGTGGCGGTGTTGCCAACCAGGTAGACCTCGGTCAGCGTCTGCTGCGCACCCACCACATCGTGCGTGCGCACGGAGATCCCCGGCCGCTCGCCCAGATAGCCCATCAGCTTGGCGTAGGCGGGATCGTGCTTGTCAGTATCCGGATGCAGGATGATGATCATCGTCGTATCGGGCGGGCGCAACGGCGCTCGCCTATTTCCTCAGGAACATGCCTTAACTGCATATGTTAACAGGTCTTTTTACCTGCGCGCGCCCCGCGCGACTCGCCCTGCTGCTCGCCCTGCTGGCCGGGAACGCGCCGGCGGCCGGGAAAATCGTGGTGCTGGGCCTGTACCGCGATCGGGCCATCCTCTCCATCGACGGCACGCAGCGCGTGCTCGCGGTCGGGCAGACTTCGCCCGAAGGCGTGCTGCTGGTCGCGGCGGATGCGGAAGGAGCGATCCTGGAATTCGACGGCCGGCGCGAGACTTATACGCTGGGCTCGCACATCACGACCGAATTCACCGCGCCGGCGCCCGGCACGACCGTCATGATCGCTCCCGATGAACAGGGCATGTACCGCGTCAACGGCAGCATCAACGGTTTCCAGGTGGGGTTCGTCGTGGACACGGGCGCAACGCTGATCGCCATCAGCGGCGAGGAAGCCGCGCGCCTCGGTATCGATTACCGCATGGACGGCGAGGAATCGCGCGCGGCCACGGCCTCAGGCGTGGATCGTATCTTCCTGGTCACGCTCGATTCGGTACGGGTCGGCGACATCGAACTCAGGGACGTGCCGGCGGCGGTGCACGACGGGCAGTTCCCGCTCGTCATCCTGCTCGGCAATTCCTTCCTCAACCGTGTGAACCTGCAGCGCGAGGGAAAGCTCCTCGAAATCCGCGAGAAGTCGCCCTGAACGCCGGCGCGCATACATTAAATGTATGCGCTCCTCTCAGCTTCCGGTGAAGGCCTGGATCCCGGTCTGCGCCCGACCGAGGATCAGGGCATGAATGTCGTGCGTGCCCTCGTAGGTATTGACCGCCTCGAGATTCATGACGTGGCGGATGACGTGGAACTCGTCGGCGATCCCGTTGCCGCCGTGCATGTCCCGCGCGACGCGCGCAATGTCCAGCGCCTTGCCGCAGTTGTTGCGCTTCATCATCGACACGATCTCCGGCGCCGCCTGACCGGCGTCGATCAGCCGCCCGAGCTGCAGCGCGCCCTGGAGGCCCAGCGTGATCTCCGTCTGCATGTCGGCGAGTTTCTTCTGGATCAGCTGGTTGGCGGCGAGTGGCCGGCCGAACTGTCTGCGCTCCAGCGTGTAGCGCCGTGCCGCATGCCAGCAGAATTCGGCGGCGCCCATCGCGCCCCAGGCGATCCCGTAGCGCGCGCGGTTGAGACACCCAAACGGGCCGCGCAGACCCTCCACGCCCTGCAGCAGGTTAGCTTCCGGCACGAACACGTCGTTCATCACGATCTCGCCGGTGACCGACGCACGCAGCGAGAACTTCCCCTCGATCTTGGGCGCGCTCAATCCCTGCATGCCCTTCTCGAGGATGAATCCGCGGATGACCTCCGCTTCGTCCCGGGCCCAGACCACGAACACGTCGGCGATGGTGGAATTCGTGATCCAGGTCTTGCCACCCGACAGCCGGTAGCCGCCGTCGGCCCGGCGTGCCCGCGTCTTCATCCCCCCCGGATCCGAGCCGTGGTCCGGCTCGGTAAGGCCGAAGCAGCCGATCCACTCGCCGCTCGCGAGCTTCGGCAGGAACCTGCGGCGCTGCTCATCGCTGCCGTAGGCGTAGATGGGATACATCACAAGACTGGACTGCACGCTCATCGCCGACCGGTACCCCGAATCGACACGCTCGACCTCGCGCGCAATGAGCCCGTAACTCACGTAGTTCACGCCAGCGCCGCCGAATTCTCCGGGAAGGGTCGCACCGAGGAGACCGAGCGCGCCCATCTCGCTCATGATCGAACGATCGAAGCGCTCGTGGCGGTTCGCCTCGACGATGCGCGGCATGAGCTGTCCCTGGCAATAGTCGCGGGCGGCCTGCATGATGAGCCGCTCGTCCTCGGACAGCTGCTGCGAGAGCAGCAGCGGCTCCTCCCAGTTGAACTTGCCCTCGACCGTCGCCGTTCCCTGCCCCGACCCGGATTGCGCTTTCGCCATCGTGTGGCCTCCTTTTGTGCCCGCATTTTAGGTTGTATATAGTCCGCAGGCGACCCGCGCTCTCCCCCACCCCGCCACCTGCCAATGACCGACGGCAACGACCCGACCCAGTCCGAGGCCGCCCCGCCAGCGCAAACCGCCACCCGCCGCCTGGCCACGGGCATGCTGCTCGCGCTCGCCGCCGCGCTGCTGGCCATGTTTGCCGCCGAACTCGGCACTCGCTACTGGATCGAGCTGCCCGAGTTGTACCGGATAGAGCGCGAGTCCGACGCCCGCGGCGTGAACCGCGTACGCAACGCGCTTGCGCGCCGGGCCGAGGACATGGCGCGGAAGATCCGCGACTACGCGGCCTGGGACACGACCTACGAGTTCATGTCGCTGCAGTCGGGCGATCAGCGCGCGGCCTACTTCCTGGAAACGGAGATCGGGCCCGCGACCTACCGCAATAACCAGATCAACGGCATCGTCATTCTCGACAACGACGGGCGGGTCGTGCACTCCGCCGGCCTCTCGATCAAGACCGGCGCGCCGGATCCCTCCGTGAACCTGAACGTCGATTCCCTCGACCCGCGTCTCTTCAGCCGTCCCCGGCACGAGGGCGTGATCATCGACTCCGGCATCGCACCGAGCAACGTCGGACACGTACTGTTCGCCTCCGCCCGGATCGTGGATACGGCGGAGAAGGCGCCACCGCGGGGCACGATCCTGTTCTGGCGGCGGATCGACGCGGCCGAGATCAGCGACATCGCGTACCTGACGGGACTCAAGTTCACGCTGATCCCGGTGGAAGTCGCCGCTGCGGAGCCGCGACTCGCGACCAATCTGACACGCGTGCAGGAACATCCGGGGGATTTCACCTCGCGGGACGCAAACGGCCTCATCTTCTGGCAGCTTGACGATTTCGCCGGCCGGCCGGCGTTCCTGGTGCAGCAGCAGGCCAACCCGCGCAGTTTCAACCCCGAGCTGCTGTCGCCATCCACCCTGGCCGGGTTCGTCTGCGCCGGCCTCGTGCTCGTCGTGCTGTTCGCGATCATCACGCGCACTGTCGTCGATCGCGTGATCCGGGCCTCTGCAATCATGCGCAAGATCCGGGAGACGGGCGCATTCCATCACCGTATCCCCATCCTCGGCGAGACGATGGACGAGCTCGGCGAAATGTTCCAGCACTTCAACGCGCTGCTGGTGCGAGTCAGCCGGCAGGAAGAGGACCTGCGCGAGCAGAACCGGCGGCTCGCCGAGATGTCGCAGCAGGACACGCTCACCGGCATTCCGAACCGGCGCTCGCTGAACGAGAACTTCGACCGCTTCTGGCGCCAGGCGGTGCGTGCGAAGCGCCCGATTTCCGTACTCATGATCGACGTCGACTTCTTCAAGCCGTACAACGATCGCTACGGCCATCTCGCCGGCGACCGGGTGCTGAAGCAGGTCGCGCAGGCGTTGCAGGAAAACCTGCACCGCGCCACGGACTTCGTCGCCCGCTACGGCGGCGAGGAATTCTGCGTGGTCCTGACCGAAACGACCCTCGATCACGCCATGCGCGTTGCCGAGGGGTTGCGCAAGGCAATCATGGACCTCGGCATCCGTCACGAGGATTCGCCGCACGCGGGGGTGGTCACCATCAGCATGGGCGTGGCCTCGTCGATGGCGAGCCAGGCCGTCGTGCACCTCGATCTCATGCGCGGGGCGGACCGTGCCCTGTACCGCGCCAAGGAACTGGGCCGGAACCGCGTAGTCCATATCGAGGAAGACGCCACGGAACCGGGCAGCCGCTCCGGCGACAGGAACCGCCCGGTCTGAAACAGCGCGGGACTCGCCCCTTTCAGTCGCGCGGGGGCAACCCGCGCCACACGACTTCTTCCCGCCCCGCCGCGCGCGCGAGTACGCGCGCCAGCACGAACAACAGGTCGGAGGCCCGGTTCAGCAACCGCCGCGCCGGCTCGCCCACGGTCTCCGATTCGCCGAGGATGACGAGCGCGCGTTCCGCGCGGCGGCATGCGGCCCGGGCAACGTGACACAGCGCGGCGGCGCGATCGCCGCCGGGCAGCACAAACTCGCGGAGCGGCGGCAGATCGGCATTGAACCGTTGCGTCGCCGCCTCCAGGCTCTCGACCTGGGCATCTCCGATCACACCCGTATCCGGCAGGGACAGTTCAGCGCCGAGGTCGAACAGCATCTGCTGGAGTTCCCGCAGCACATCCTCAACACTTTCCGGAAGAGTCTCGGCCAGAACGACGCCGAGGCTGCTGTTCAGTTCGTCGACTTCGCCGAGTGCCGCGATCCGCGGATGCGACTTGGACAGGCGCCGCCCGTCGGCAAGGCCGGTGGAGCCGTCGTCGCCCGTGCGCGTGGTGATCCGTGTCAGGCGATGTGCCATGCGTGGATTATAGAAAAGACCGGCCGGGATGCGTCAGCGTCCCATCGCCAGGCGCAGCCCGGCATAGGCCGCGATCCCCGGTGTCGTGAACCCCAGCACCTCCTCGTAATCCCGGTCGAGCAGGTTGTCCACGCGCCCGAACAGCGACCAGGCGGGCGTCAACTGCCATGAACCCGCCAGCGTCACCAGCGTGAACCCTTCCAACATCACCGGTGCGGCGGCGAAGAACGGCGGCGGGAAGTACAGGTCTTTCTGCTCGCCGTTGTAGTTGACATTGAGGTTGAGGCGGCCGCGATCGCCCGCGAACCGCCAGTTCAGATTGAGATCGGCGCTGTGCTTCGGGCGCCGCACCTCCTGCGCCTGTCGCCCACTGACCGCATCGGGCTCGGTGGCCTCCAGCCAGGTGTAGGCGACGCTCACGTCGAGCCCCGGCATGACATCCGCGCCGCCGGTCAGCTCCAGCCCGCGGCGCTCGCTTTCGCCGTCCGTGTTCAGTGCCGTGAACACGCCTCTCGCCGGATCGAAGACGAAACCATTGATCTCGTCTTCGAGATTCTGCTCGAACCACGTGATGCCGAGCCGGATGCGCCCGTCCGCCAGATCCTGGTCAAGACCGATCTCCCAGCCGCAGGAATCCTCCGGACTCAGCGCCGGGTTGCCGACGAAGGACGGATTGGAATCGGGCGTGAAAAAGCCGAAACGCTCGACAAAGGTCGGATTCTTGCTGCCCGTGCCCCGGTTCGCATGCAGCCGCGCGCCGTATTCACGGAGTGCCCAGCTGCCGGTGAGGCGCCAGTTGGTGTCGTCACTGAAGTCGCTGTTGTCGTCGTGGCGGACGCCGGCAGAGAGGGACAGTGCATCCCCGAGCAGAACGCGATACTCGCCGGCGGCGCCGCGCGCGTGCACCGAATGATCCTGGTTGGGATCGCCGAACGGGCTCGCCACGCCGCGCTGCCGGTAATCCTCGTGCTCGTATTCAAGCACCGCAGTCAGCACGTGCTTCGCGTTCCACCAGTCCGGCGTGTCCAGCCGGACGTCGCTTTGCCAGATCAGGCGCTGCTTCCTTCCATCCGCGCTGTCCGTGACCATGCCCGAGTCCCGGTTGTCGTTCTCCGTAGCGGTAATGGATCCCGCAAGCGTCTGGCGCCAGCGGCCGCCGAACAACTCCAGAACTCCCTGGGCGCGCCCGTAGTTCTGCTCGAATTCCGTTTCCAGCTCCGCGTCCGCCGGCAAGCCGGTCGTGAAATCAACACCTTCAAACTCGTTGGTGCCGGCCACGCGCCGGCCGGCGACGTCGAACGAGAATCCCGGCGACGGCCGCCAGCCCGCGGTGAAGTCGAGCGTCAGGTTCCGGTAGCCGTCGTCCTCGCCTGAGCCGCGGGCGATGTTCGAACCGTCGCTGTCCAGCACCGAGCCGCCGAGGCGGAAATCGTAATCCTCGCCGCCGCCGGAGACGCTCGCCCCGCCGCGCGCGGTGCCGAACGATCCGCCCTCGGCAAAGCCCGTCGCCCGCAGTCCCGGCTCGCCGCGCCGGGTGAGAATATTGACGACGCCGGCCAGCGCGTCGGATCCCCACAATCCGCTCTGCGGACCACGGATGATTTCCACGCGTTCGAGGTCGTCGGTCAGCAGGTGCGCGAAATTGAACTCGCCGCCCTGCGCCGGATCGTTGGCCTCGATGCCGTCGATCAGCACCAGCACCTGGTTCCCCTCCGCGCCCCGCATCCGCAACTGCGTCTGCGAACCGAACACCCCGCCCCGGCTGACCGCGAGACCGGGTGCGCCGCGCAGGATATCGGCGAGCGCGGGGGTCTGGCGGTCCGCGAGGTCATCGGCGTCGAACAGCGTAAAGGCGCTGCCGACTTCGGTGACCGGCACCGGCGTGCGCGAGGCGGTGACGATCAGTATTTCCGGCGGCTCGCCGCCCGGATCGGCGGCATTGGCGGAGCAGGTTGTGAAGAAGAATACGGGCAGGAGCGCCCGGCAGGAGCTTGAACGCATGTGCTGTCCCCTCTGCGTTCATCCCCGAACGCGGGCCATGGTGGATTGCGCAGCAGGCCGGTCTCCGGGCTCGTGGGTGATGCCGCAGACCGCCTTCCCATGTCCGGCACAAGGACACAGTGGTGCAAGGCCTGCTTCTCCCACCTACCGTTGCGGGGGCAGCGCCGGCTTGGCCAGCCAGGCGGCGTGGCGCCGCCTGACCGATGTACCGGCTTCCCGTTTCACCCCGCGACCCTCGGGTCGCGGGACACCTGTGCTTCGATGCATATTCTAGATCACGGCGCCGGAGAATCGTCGAGCGCGCGAGAAACCAAGCGTTGCCACTAAAGGAACTTGGGAAGGCGCCACTGAGGGAGGTCTCCCGTACAGGAGGTACGGCGGTCGTCAATCGTGTCAGCGATTGACGACCGAAGGAGAACGAAAACCACGCTTTTCGTTCTCCGCTTCTGAAAAGGGCCAAGGACGGCCCTTTTCAGAAATACATCAGGCAGGCTCGACGTACTTCGTATTGTGCGGAAAAAACTTCTCGTAACCCTTGAGCATGTAGTTCCAGTAGAAGATCGGCAGCGCGGTCGCTTTCATCCACCAGTTCACGCGCCGCTCGCGGCGCGGATCCAGCGGGAAGGTGGGCGTCACCTTGCCGCCGTAGACGAACTCCGCCATGAGCACCTTGCCGTAGGCGGTCGTCAGCGGACACGAGCCGTAGCCGTCATAGCCCTTCTCCAGTTCCTCGCCGCGCAACAGGCGCAGCAGGTTGCGCACGACGACCGGCGCCTGCTTGCGAACGGCGGCGGCGGTCTTGGTGTTCGGCGTCGCACCCGCGTCACCCAGCGCAAATACATTCGGAAACTTCACGTGCCGGAGCGTGTTGTGATCGACGTCGACGAAACCGGCCGGGTTCGCCAGCGCGCTCATGCGAACGGCCGCGGGCGGCGACTGCGGCGGCGTGACGTGCAGCATGTCGAACTTGATCGCCGCCTGCTGCCCCTTCTTGTCGCCGCCGACCACTTCGAAGACGGCGGTTCTGTGCTCGCCGTCCACGGACACGAGGTTGTGCTGGAAGTGCACCTGGATGCCCCAGCGCGCGGCGACCTTGTCCAGTTCCCGGGCAAAGAACGGCACGCCGAACATGGCCGGCGCGTGCGGCAGGAAGTGCAGCGCGCAGTCCTTGAGGATGCCCTTCTTCTGCAGGTGATCCGCCGCAAGGTAGGCGATCTTCTGCGGCGCCCCCGGGCACTTGAACGGCAGCGGCGGCTGCGTGAACAACGCCGCCTGGCCGCGTTTCAGGTTTCGCAGGCAGTCCCACGTGTACTCGACGTGGTCCGGGGAGTAATTGCTGCACACACCGTTCTTGCCGAGCGCCTGCGCGGCGCCCTCGATTCTGTCCCAGTTGAGTTCGAGCCCCGGGCACACCACCAGGTAGTCGTAGTCCATCTGCGCCCCGGACTTGAGCCGCACGCGGTTCTGATCCGGTTCGAAAGTGGTGACCGCGTCGCGGACCCATTCCACGCCGGACGGGATCAGCTTCTCCTCGTCGCGCCGCGTGTCCTCGAGACGGAATGCACCCGCCCCCACCAGGGTGAAGGCCGGCTGGTAGTAATGCACCGCGGAGGGTTCCACGATCGTGATGGCCGGACGGGCGGCGCCCGCCCGGCGCGAGAGACTCGCGGCCACCGTGATGCCGGCGGTTCCGCCGCCGACGATCAGAACGTGCTTGTCGGAACCGGCCATCGGAACGACCCCGTCATCAGGAAGCGACTGTGCATGCGTGAAGTATAGTCCGGTGCCCGGCGCCGGTCATGGCGCCGCGCGGAACATGGATATGCGGCCGGCAGCGACGCCGCCGGCTCAATCGTCCCCGGGACGCGCACCGGCCGGCGCCTTCTGGCCGATCATCCGCAGGTGGTAGGCACGCAGCGTGCGGAGGAACAGCATCTGCTCGTGCAACGTCATGGAAATCCCGCGCATGCCGCGCCGCAGGCGATGCACGAGGGAAGGCAGCGCCCAGATCGCGTGCCGGCGGCTGTCGCCGTCGGCGAATTCCTGCACGCTGCGGATCAGTTCCTCGGCGGTTTCGATCGCCTTGTCCCATTCGGGACCGGATTCGCCCCTGTCGCGGACAACCCTCTGCAGCACGATCACCCAGTGATCGAACAAGAAGGCGCGCACGAAGTGCGGCACCACGCGGCCGGCAAGTTGCGTCTCCAGGCAGGTGCGCGCGCGCGCCGCTTCCGGTCCCGGCGCTTCCGGCACCGTGTCGTCGCGGCGCTCCGGAGCCGGCTCCAACGGCGCCCCGGCCGCGCCGGCATCGCCGTCGACGAGAATGGAAAGCCCGGGCAGCACGCCGCGGCGTGCAAGCACGCCGTTGATCTCGTCGTAAATGCCGCTGAGTTCCTGCTCCATGTGCCGTTCGAACACGTCGAGCAGCAGGCGGCGGGCCTGGTCTCCGGAATCGATGTCGTTGCAGGCAGCCCGGAAGGCCTCGAACACCCGGCCTGGCGCCAGCGGGTTGCGGCTGCAGCTCAGGTTCGGATCACGCATCAGCACGCCGATCCGCTTGTCGAGCACCAGCAGCGCCTGCCGGCAATCGTGCGCCACCCGTTCGGCGACCGCGCCCGCCGCCGGTTCCGGAACCGCCACGGCCGCCGCGTCCGCTTCCCCGGCGGTGCGGGCGTTGCGCAGCTCCTCTTCGAACAGGTCCGACAGGCGCTTCTCGAAAAGCAGCGCGATCTCCTGCTTGCGAAACTGGATCTCGCGCACGGCATCGAAGTACGGCGAGTCGGCGACGTTGCCGCCTTCGCCGAAGGCGCGGTCGAACAGGGTCTCGTTCAGTTCCTTCAACATGCCGCCCATGCTGCGGCGGATGCGCAGCGTGGCCAGGTGGCGACACTCGTGCAGCAGGCCAGCCTGCTGCGGCGCGGAGCTGCGATTTTCGGTTGTCATCGGCATTGTCGGTGGTGCTGCGTCTTCAGTCCGGTTTCACGCGGCCGGAACATTCCTGTTCAACTCCCGCGTGAGATTCGAATCGCAACATTCTCTTTCGGCGTAACTATTGTTCCGCTGTGTCGCGGAAGCAACGTGCGGATGCGCGGACTGCGTGCGGATTCACACCCCTGCCCGCCGGCCTGTGATCCGCATCCCGTTCCCTGCTCCACGGACCGTGAACCACGTCCGCTTCGACGCTGATCTGTCGCCGGACACCGACACATTGAATTTGAAAGCATATCAAGAATACGCTCTATCTGATTGAAATAATAGATATTCAAGAAGCTGGCACCGGGCTTGCTCTGTCCCTTGCAGGCATTTGCGACCCGGAGCGCCGCCATGTTTCCGAAGGACACCGATCCCCAGCTGCTGGCCGACCTGCAGGGCGAGTTCGAGGATCACATGTTGCGGCAGAGCCGCGAGGACTTGTCGCGCTGCATCCGCCTGCTCGGCATGTACGTGGCACTTTACAAGGTCCACCACGGCGACCTGCCGGAGTCGCAGTTTGCCGCGCTGTTCGACGCGGGCAGCGCCAACGGCAACGTGCTCAAGGTTCTGATGAACGGGCTGCGCGAAGCGAATGCCATGCTGGGACTTCTGGAAACGGACCGCGGCACGCCGGCCACGACCCTGCACGCCGTGGAAGCGCGCCTCAACTGATCACCGGACCTCGCGCCGCACCGGCGCGAGGGACGCTTCACCAGTCAGCCAGGGCATCGAGCGCAGTCGTTTCCGCTTCGGTCAATTCCACGTCCAGCGCCGCCAGGCTGCTCTGCACGCTCGCGATCCGGCTGGCGCCGGGAATGGGCAGGACGTGATCGCCCTTGTGCAGCAGCCACCCCAGCGCGATCTCCGCCGGGCTTGCCGACTTCCGCCGGGCGAGTTCCGCGATCACGGGATTCCGCTGCAGCTTCGACTGCGCACGGTGCCCGCCCACGGGGCTGTGCGGAATGAAGACGATGTCATGCGTACGGCAGAACTCCACGACGCCGTCGCGGAACGCCCGTTTGTTCGAGACGTTGCACTTGTTCTGCACGCTGGCGATCGGCGCTATCGCCAGCGCCTCGCGGATCTGCGCCACGTTCACGTTGGACAGCCCGAGATGCGCGATCTTGCCCTCCTCCCGCAACTTCGCCAGTTCACCCACCGATTCCGCGAACGGCACCTCCGGATCGGGGGCGTGCAACTGGTAAAGAAAAATCCGATCGACACCGAGATCGCGCAGGCTCTGTTCACAGGAACCGCGCAGGCGCGCCGGCCGCCCATCGGGGTCCCAGCCGCCGCCGTCCTTGGTCAAACCGCCCTTGGTGGCCACCACGACCGGGTTTCCGCTTCCGGCCAGCGCCTTCCGGATCAGTCGCTCGTTGTGACCGAGTTCGGCGCCGTCCATGCAGTACACGTTTGCCGTGTCGATGAAATCTCCGCCTTCGTCGACGAAGGCCCGGATCACGGCGATCGCAGCCCGCTCGTCCGGGCGGCCGGCGAGCGACAGGGGCATCCCGCCCAGTCCAATCGCCGTCACCTCGCGCCCGCCGACCTCGCGCCGCGGCTTCGCAGTCACAACTTCACCTTCACGATCACGAATGTGATGTCGTCGCTCTGCGCCTGCGTTCCGCGGAACTCCTCGACGGCCGTGATCAGTCGCGATGCAATCTCGCCAGCCGGGCGCACCGCGTGCCGCCGCAGCTGTTCTTTCACACGCTGCATGCCGAAGATTTCGCCCGCGGCGTTCTTTCCCTCCCACAATCCATCCGTCGCCAGCAGCACGAGCTGGCCGGAGCGCAGGTTCGGATACGAAAATTCCCGGTAACCCGTGTCTGCCGTAACGCCGAGCGGGAGATCCGCACCCTCGAGATCCGTGAACACGTTACTGCGCAGGTCGTAGATCATGGGCGGACGATGGCCGGCCGAAGCCCAGCGCAGCTCGCGGCGCAGCGCGCTGACCATGACCAGCAGCATGGTCATGAAACGGCCGCCGCTGCTGTCCTCGCTGATCTGCAGGTTCATGTGCGTCAGGAGCTCCGACAGCGTCCGCGCGTCATGACTGCGGCTGCGCAGGATGCCGCGTGCGGATGCCATGAACATGGCCGAGGCGATGCCGTGCCCGGACACGTCGCCCGTGGCGATTACCGCGGTGTCGTCCGCGCGCCCGGCGATTTCCAGGTAATCGAAATAGTCGCCGCCCGTCTCGTCGCAGTAGACGCTGCGGCCGGCGATGTCGAGCCCGGGGACTTCCGGGGTCGCCGTGGGTAACAGGCGCTGCTGCACTTCCATCGCCATGGCCAGCGATTCGCGGAGTTCGGTGCGCTCGCGCAGTCCCTCCGTCATGCGGTTGATGGCGGCCGACAGGCGCATGAATTCCGGGAACTCGCGAAGCTGGATTTCGCTGCCGAGATCGCCGCGTCCGATGCGACGCACGTGCTCTGACAGGCGCACGATGGGCCGCGTGATGTACGACGCCATGCCGAAGCTCATGATCACGGCGACGAGGATCGCGATCAGCGCCACGGCGATGCCGTGACGGCGCGCTTCGTGGATCCCGCCGAGAAATTCCCGTTCGGGGACGAGCGTCACCACCAGCCAGCGCAGGTCGCCCGCCCGGAGCAGCGGCGTGGCCATGAACAGCATGTCCACGCCGTGGAAGTTGATGGAGTCGTAGAACGGTTCCTTCGGGATCACGTCGCCCATCAACCCGTCGGAAATGGCCTGCGCGGAGTGGGCGATGAGCGGGTGATCGGCGTCGGCCGCCCGGCGCCGGTTCCGCGTCCCCGGCTCGAGCGCGGGCGTATTCGTGGAACTGGCAACGAGCAACCCCTGGCCGTCCATGATGTAGGCCAGCCCGGACTCACCGATGTCCAGCGAAGCGAGGAAGCGTCCGATGTCGACCAGGCTGAATTCCACCGTGATCACGCTCCGCACGGCACCCGAGGAATCCTGCATCGGCGCCACGTACGGCACGCTCAGGACCGTGGCGACGTCCTCCTTCTGCGCCCACACGTAGATCCCGCCCCAGGCCGGGCGGCCGGCGAGCAATGCGTCCCGATACCACGGACGCTGGCGCGGATCGTAGGGGTAATGCGCGATGGTTTCGGCGCTGATGCTTCCGTCCTCCGCCAGCGCGTACTCCTTCATGATCCCGTCGGCGCCCTCGGTGATGCCGAAGCGATAGCCGCCGGGATAACGGGCGACGAACGTGGCGTTGCCGGACGCGTCGCCCCAGACGATCGCGCTCAGCGTATCGAAGGCGCGCAACTGCTCGTTGAGAATCCCGCGCCAGGTGCGTATGTCCGACCAGCCCAGCCCCCGGTCGTGCATGATCTCGCGGTTGACGACGTTCAGGCGCTCGGCGACGCCGAAATACTGCTCGAGCTGGTCGTTGATGCGCCGATGGACATCGGTGAGGTTTTGTCGCGCCAACCGCGCCAGCTCCACTTCGATGCGCGGATAAAAGATGGCCGCCAGCGCCGCCACGGTCAGCAGCACGAGCACGCAAATCAGGAGCGGCAGGGCAATCTTGATCGAGGCGCGCGTGGCGAAGCTCATCCGGCTCTCCGGCGGACCACCCGGGGAATCGGAGCGCCCGGCGTTGCCGCGCGGATAGAATACGGCATCGGCACGCGCCTGAAGAGACGGCCCGCTCCATGAGCAATACCCATAACTCGCCGCAGCGTTCCGCGCCCGTCTCCTTCCGGGAGGCGCTGACCTTCTGGCTCAAGCTCGGCTTCATCAGCTTCGGCGGCCCCGCCGGGCAGATCGCGATCATGCACCAGGAACTCGTGGAGCGGCGGCGCTGGATCTCCGAACAGCGGTTCCTGCACGCCCTGAACTACACCATGGTGCTGCCGGGACCCGAGGCGCAGCAGCTCGCCACGTACATCGGCTGGCTCCTGCACGGCGTTCCCGGCGGCCTCGTCGCCGGCGGGCTGTTCGTGCTGCCGTCATTCTTCCTGCTGGCCGCGCTTGCCTGGATCTATCTCCTGCACCACGATCTGCCGGTCGTGGCCGGGCTGTTCTACGGCATCAAGCCGGCCGTCACCGCCGTGGTCATGCACGCGGCGATCCGTATCGGCGGGCGTGCCCTGCGCAGCCACGGCCTGCGCGCAATCGCGGTGCTCGCCTTTGCGGCGATTTTTCTCCTGCACGTGCCGTTCCCGTGGATCGTCCTCGGCGCCGGCGCACTCGGCCTGCTCGGCGCGCACTTCGCCCCCGGGCAGTTCAGCACGGGCGCGGCACACGGGCAGACCACGGGGCCGCATGCGCCGGCATTGATCGACGACGACACGCCGCCACCACCGCATGCCCGTTTCGGCTGGCGCCGGTTCGCCCTCCACGCATCGACCGGCCTTGCCCTCTGGGCCGCCGCCATGACCGCGCTGGAGGCGACCTTCGGCTGGCACGGCACGTTGACGCAGATGGGCTGGTTCTTCACCAAGGCGGCACTGCTGACCTTCGGCGGCGCGTACGCCGTGCTGCCCTACGTATACCAGGGCGCCGTCGAAAACTACGGCTGGATCACCGCGACACAGATGATCGACGGACTCGCCCTCGGCGAGACGACTCCGGGACCACTGATCATGGTCGTCACCTTCGTCGGCTTCGTCGGCGGCTGGAGCAGTGAACTATTCGGCGCGGAACGGCTGGCGCAGTCGGGCATCGCCGGCGCGACGATCGCGACCTTCTTCACGTTCCTGCCGTCATTCCTGTTCATCCTGGCCGGTGCACCCGCCGTCGAAGCCACGCGTCATGAAATACGCCTGAGTGCGCCGCTGTCCGGTATCACCGCCGCCGTCGTCGGCGTGATCGTGAACCTCGGACTGTTTTTCGCCTGGCACGTGTTCTGGCCGCGCGGCTGGGAAGGCGGCTTCGATCCGTTCGCCGCGGCCGCAAGCACGGCGGCGCTGCTCGCGCTCGTGCGGTTCCGCGCCGGCGTCGTCCCCGTCATCGGCGCCTGCGCCGCCGCGGGCCTGGTCTACACGCTCGTTACCTGACGCGGTACGATCCGGACCGCGGCGCCGGATCTGTCCGGCCGTACATGGCTAGGTCGGTGCCGTAAAGAGGAAATAGAGGAGCAGCAGGTAGATTCCCGTCATCGCCGCGGCATCGAGGTCGCTGAGCGACTTGCCCTGCTCCATGCACTGGTGCAGGGCGTAGAACAGCGGGAACAGCAGGAGCATCAGGAGAATCGTGACCGCGTTCACCGGCACGAAGTACTTCGGATCGCCGGTGATGTACCCCGCCAATCCGATCACGACCATGCCGAACGGCAACAGCAGGAACATCACCTGAGTCAGCCCGCCGAAGACGTTGCTGAGCGCGATGCCGAGCTCGCCGCGGCGGTGCGACTTGTAGACGATGATGTACTCGCTGACGCCGGCGAACAGCGCGAGTCCGGCGGCTGTCGGGATCATGGGCATGCCGAGCGAGCTGATCGCGGTATCCGCGAACTGCCCGATCGCCTCGCCGCCGCAATAGGCGCCGACGACTCCGGTTGCCATCATCGAGCCGATTCCCCACCAGGAAGTGTCGTGCCCGAGCCGGTGCGGATCCGGCGGCACGGAGTCTTCATCATCCTCTCCCTCGCCGTAATAGCGCACGAGGGTCATCAGGTAATAGCCGTAAATGACGATGAGCACGATGCCGATGCCGATCAGGTCGAAGTCGACCAGCTGCGTGCGCACACCTTCCAGTCTCTGCGTGATCATCACGATACCGATGATCAACGTGATGGCACCGCCCGCGATCAGAATTTCACCGCCCGCCTCCGTCACCGAGCGCGGCATCGCGTAGGCGCCCTGCCGGTCCTTCGGCAGGAAAAAGGAATAGATCGAAAAGGCCAGCGCGTTGTTGAAAATCGTCACGGTTGCGGTAACGAAGGCGACCATCGGCTCGACCAGCACGAGGAAGGCAATCACCACGAATTCCGGGAGCGTGCTCAACGCCGAGCCGATCGTGCCGGAGATGAATCCGTCCCAGCGCCGGCGTGCGCCCAGTCGCTCGACACCGTGCAGGAACGCCTCGCATGCGCCCTGGATGATGAGCAGGCCCGTGAGGAGCTGGAGGCCGGCGACGACGCGTGGCGATGCTTCGGGTACCAGCCACCGGTAATGCTCGTTGAAGCGCAGCAGCAGCCAAAGCGACATGCCGACGGCCATCAGCCACTGCCAGATGCGGATGTCGGTCGATCGCGCTTCGATCGATCGCAGCGCGGTCGACACCCACACCGGCGCGCTCTCGAGCTCGGTTTTCACGCCCGCGCGGCGCGCGGCCATGAGTTTCTCCAGCGCCTGTCTCAGGGCGGGCGAAGTGCAGACGACCTGCTCGAAGTCCTCGCGGCTGATCCGCCAGGTGCGCAGCTCGGTTTCCGCGGTAACCGTCGCACTGCGCACGTTGCCGGTGAGCAGCGCGCCTTCGCCGAGCGCGGTTCCCGGCCCGACGTGCCAGGTTTCGCCGGTGCTCAGCTTGTCGACCCGCGCCTTGCCCTCTTCGACCAGGTACACGGCATCGCCCGCTTCGCCTTCGCGCATGAGGCAGCTGCCCGCGGCAAACCGCTTGCGCCTCACGTGTGGAATCAGGGTGTGAACGTCTTCCGGCGGCAGGGCGCGCAGCAGATCGATGCGGCTCAGATGGCGGAGGATGGAACGCGCCCGCGCGCTGCTGAGCCGCGCACCCGCCTGGGTTGCCGTGACGTCTTCCCCGTCGCTCATCGGCTGCCGTTTCCCCCCCCGGCCCTCATCATATACCCGCGGCCGGCCGCGGGAGGCGGTTCGGGGCTAGCCCGGGGGTTCGACGGCCAAGGCCAAAATATCACTGACAACAGTTACTTAGACAGGTGATGAAACCGCGCCCGGCCGACGCGGCGGCGATCACGGGTGTTGCCCGCGTCACAACCCGACGCAATGCGCGGACTCCCCGGCGGTCCCGGATTATACTTAGCCGAAGCCCGCAATCCGGGCCCGCGCATTCCGGCCAGGAACGGCCCGCGGACTCCGTACACCCGGCGGAGAGACAAGAAGAAGATGAAATTCAACATCGACGAAGCGCCGCCGCCGCCCGAGGAAATGGATCAGGAGCGGACGCGGATCCGCGCCGAGATGAAGCGGCTGAAGCGCCGCGACATGATCGTCACGTTCATCGCCATCCTGCTCTTCAGCGCCGGCGCCGGCGCCGCCGTCTACTGGGGCACGTCCAACGCCTCCTACGCCGCGATCACCGCCGCCGTCTTCCCGCTCGTCGGCGCGGTTCTCAGCCTGACCGGGCTGGTCACGGCCGCGGGGTTCCGCAGCCAGGCGCTGCGGATGATCGAACTCAACCACGAACTCATCGCACTGGTTGCCGTCACCGGGGACAACCGCGGGGAAATCCAGAAACTCGCGAAGAAGTACCCGAAGGTGCAGTCCTACGTAAACCAGGTCGAAGCCATCCCGCGCGAACTCGTCAACGGCGAACTCGCGCTGTTCTGGGAGTGGGATGCGACGACGTCGGCCAAGCAGGAACGCGGCCGCGAATACGTGGAGAAGGCCAGCGGCATCGTCGGCACCTGAATGCCGCCCGGCGTGCACGCGCCGTGCGATAATCCGCTCCGAGTCACCCTGTTCCGAGGAATACCGTACCCATGAACCGGATTCGCATTGCCTTACTCTTTGCCTGCGCGCTCCCCGCCCTCGTGGCGACCGCCCAGGAGCAGCCACCGCAGCAGGTCACCGCCAAGGTCAACCCGATGCAGGTGGATCCGCACGAGTACCTCTCGAAGATCAAGCTGCCGCCGGGATTCAGTATCTCGATCTTCGCCGAGGGTGTCCCGAATGCCCGCCAGCTGGCGCTCAGCCCGGACGGCACGCTGTTTGTCGGCTCGTTCAGCTTCCAGGAACCGCGTCCCGACAAGGTGTACGCGATACGCGACGAGAACGGCGATCACAAGGCGGACACAGTGCTCACCATCGCCTCCGGGCTCAACAGTCCGAACGGCGTCGCCTTCCGCGACGGCGCTCTCTACATCGCGGAGATCAACCGTATCCTGCGCATCGACAACGTCGAGAAGAACCTGAAGCAGCCGCCGGCGCTGGTCGTCGTCAACGATTCCTACCCGGCTGATTTCCACCACGGCTGGAAGTTCATAGCCTTCGGCCCCGACGGACGTCTGTACGTGCCGGTGGGCGCACCCTGCAATACCTGCGAACCGGCGGCGGACTATGCGCTGATCAGTTCGATCAAACCGGACGGCACGGACAAGCAGGTCTACTCGCGCGGCATCCGCAACTCGGTCGGTTTCGCCTGGCACCCGGTGACAAAGGAGCTCTGGTTCACGGACAACGGTCGCGATGCCTGGGGCAACGATCGCCCGCCCGAGGAACTGAACCGCGCGCCGAAGGCGGGACTGCACTTCGGTTTTCCGTATCGCTTCGGCAAGACGCTGGTCGACGACACATTCCCGACGAAGATGGGAGATGCGGACTTCACGCCGGCGGCGCTGGAATTCCCGGCGCACAACGCGCTGCTCGGCATCGAGTTCTACACCGGATCGATGTTCCCGGCCGAGTACGCGAATCAGTTATTCATCGCGAGCCACGGTTCCTGGAACCGCGATCCGCCGGACGGCTATCGCCTGTTCCTGGCGCGGTTCAAGGACAACGTGGCCGCGTCGCGCGAGGACTTCGCCACCGGCTGGCTCATCGACGGGAAGTTCTGGGGCCGCCCCGCGGACGTCGAACAGATGCCGGACGGTTCGCTGCTGGTTTCCGACGACTTCAACGGCGTCATCTACCGCATCGCGTACCGAAAACCGTAAGGCACGGCGACCGGAGGGCGCCCTCGTCTATCTTCCCTTGGCGAGAAACGCGGCCAGCGCGTCGAGATCTGCGTCGCTGATCTCGGTCTTGCGGAAGAACGGCATGATCGACACGCCGTTCCGCACCATCTGTTTCGTGAATTCCACGGTGAGGTCGGTCCGCTCCTCGAGCGCGGCCGGTTTCCCGCCCTTGTACTTCGCGGCCAGCGCCTCCGTGCCGGGGTGATGTTCCGGCCCCGGCGCATGACACGGCGCGCACCATTTCCGGTACACCTCGCGCCCGTGTTCGACGTCCTGTGCCCGGACGGTGCCGGAGATCATCAGGCCCGCGACAAGAACGGAAGCCATTCCCGGCCGCCTCATGACTTCTTTTCCCGAAGGTGCTTCGGCCAGATGCCGTAGCGACCCGCCGACAGGATGCCGTTCGGATCGATGGCGTCCTTTACCGTCTCGTGAAAGCGCAGCAGGGCGTGGTCGTTGAAGGAATACGTGTCCATCACCGCGTCCTGGTAGGCCGGCGCCGTGCGGTACTCGCCCCAGCCGTGCTCGGCGGCGATCTTCACCAGTGCCTTGAACGCGGCCCGGTTCTTCCGGTTGACCTCGATGTCCTTCGTGATCGGGAACCCGAACAGGAAGATGAACGCGCGCTGCCAGTAGGTCGTCGCCATCGCCAGCGGGTTGACCGGCAGTCCGAGTTCCTGCGCCGCCTCGGTGAACACCCTTTGCGCCTCGAACACCGCTTCGCCGGAGCGCGGGATGATCGGCGAGAACCAGACGTGGCCGTTGCCCGGCACCGTGTTGGCCCCGGAACGCGCGCCGATGAAGAAGATGGAGAGATTCGGGATCCCGAAACTCACCTTGTGCACTTTTTCCTGCTGGGCGGCAGTCAGCGGCATCCTGTAGAAATCGCCTTCGCTGAAGGTCGCGCCCGGAATGGCGCTGAACTTCTCCTTCGCGTACTCCCATTGCGCGCGGATGATCTTCTCGGGACCATAGAACTGGAGCAGCCCGGCCCAGACGGGCACGCCGCTCTTCTTCGCATGCGCATCGAGCTGCTCCGGCTTCGGACCGCCCGGCTGGCCGAGCAACGCACCAACCTCCGGCGCGATCTTCGATCGCAGGAACTCCGCCGGCAGCAGGTTGTTGCCGAGAAACGGCGAACCGAGGTGCGACATGCCGTTCACAATCCCGTCGTCCTCCAGCCGCGTGAGGATATCGACGAGCGGGACCAGGTCCGCGTGACGGTGAACCTGCACGGTGCCGTTGAGATAGGCCTCCGGCTCGCGCATCAGCCAGAAACCCATCTTGGTGACGATGCCGAAGTTCGACTGCGAGAACATGCCGTCGATCCACGGACCGAAGCCGCTCTTGTACTGCTGCCAGGTCTTTGCGTTCGGCATGGCGCCCATGCCGGTTCGCATCAGCTCGCCGTTCGGCAGCACGATCTCCATGCCGCAGTGCGCGTCGAAATGATTGCGGAACAGCGCCATCGTGTAGCCGCCGCCGCGATCCATGGCATTGCCGATCACGCTGCCCCAGCCGGGGTCCGGCGTATCGACCCAGAGTTTGTAGCCCTTCTCCTGGATGTGGCGGTACAGATCGAAGTAACTGACGCCGGGCTCCACGAGACAGGTGGCGGCACGTTCATCCACGTCGAGGATGCGGTTCATGCGCTTCAAGTCCAGCACCACACTGCCGGACAGCACCGGCGCGGAACCGCCGTAGCCGAGGTTCTTGCCGGTCGAGATGGGATAGAGCGGAATTTTGAACCTGTTGGCGGTGCGGACGATGGCCTGCACCTGCTCCACCGTGTCCGGCGCCACCGCGGCGGAAGCGACCTTCTCCTCCGGCTCACCCCAGAACGGCGAGTAGGCGTCCTTGTAGAGCGCGACGTCGTCCTCGCTCGTGAACACCCAGCCCCTGCCGACCGCGGCCTCGAATTCGCCGAGTGCCGCGGCGAAGTCCCGGGCCGTCACGCCGGGCGGCGGGTTCATGTCATGCCCATCGCGGGCGCGATCACCCAGGACACGAGTTGTCCCCTGTTCTCACGGAACACGACCCGCATGCGGTAGTCGCGGGCCAGCTGTTCGAGGCAGAACAGCGAGTCCTCCCGGGTCAGGCCGGCGGCGGCCACGGGCGCGTTGCGCCAGCTGCGCGACAGGTCCCCGGTCCAGAGATCCGTCACGTCGCCGCGGATGCCGCTCAGCGGAATGCCGAGCGCATGCGCCTCGCGGACGAACCGCAGCGTCTCCGGATAACCGATGTCATAGATCGCGCGACGAACGCGGACGGACGGCGCCCCGGCCGGCACGGCCCAGGCGGCGCCGCTGACGGACAGTGCCGATGCACCGGCGCTGAAATACAGGAATTCTCTGCGCTTCATCTGACTTCCCCCTGGCGACAGACTGGTTGCACCAATGATATGGGATTTGCAGGGCGACCACCCCCGGTCGCCCTCCTTCATCACGCGATACGTTCGAAATCCGCAAGCATCCGCTTCCGCATTGCAGAATCCGGCAGCGGTCCCGCCAGCGCGCCCATGTTTTCCTGCATGTGTGCGACCTGCGAAGTCGCCGGGATCGCGCAACTGACGGCCGGGTGCGACACCACCCACTTCAGAAATACCTGCGCCCAGTTCATGCACCCGATCTCGGCGGCCCAGCCCGGCAGTGGCTTGCCCTGAACCGCGTCGAACAGGTTTCCACCGTCGAAGGGCCGGTTGATGATGACCGCGATGCCGCGCTCGGCCGCGAGCGGCAGCAGGCGCCGATCCGCTTCGGTATCCGCGAAGTTGTACGTGAACTGCACGAAGTCGAGCGGCTCCGTACGCAGGATCTCTTCCAGTTCGTCATGGCGACGGCCATGCGAGGTGGTAACTCCCAGGTAGCGGATCCGTCCGGCGGTCTTCCATTCGCGGAGGACGGGCAGGTGCGTGTCCCAGTCGAGAAGGTTGTGAACCTGCATCAGGTCGAAGCCGCCCTGCCCCCACAGCGATTTCGAATGTTCCATCTGGTTGATGCCGAGCTGCCGCCCGAGGATCCATACCTTGGTCGCCCTGAACGCGGCCTCCGGCTCGCCGAGTTCCGCCAGGCAGTGACCGAGCACGGCCTCCGATCGTCCATACATGGGCGAGGAATCGAGGAGCGTCCCGCCGTGCGCGAGGAACTCGCGGAGGATCGCGGTCCGCGCGGCGAGGGCTTCCTTGTCGCCGAGGACATGGAAGGTCTGCCACGAACCCATGCCGATCGCCGGCAGCGCTTCTCCCGAGGATGGAATGCGCCGCACGGACAGCGGGTCCCGGGCGGCGACGCGATCCGGCCGAAGGGCGGCGGCCAGTCCCACCGCGCCCGCCGTGCAAAGGAATGAGCGTCTATCCACCCAGCCTTCGTCCGAGGATCACGACGTCCCGCTCGATCCCGTCCAGCACGGTGACTTTCGGCAGCAGCCCCCAGCGTACGAAGCCGAAGCGATCGAACAGCGCGAGGCTCGGCGCGTTGTGACCGAAAATGAGCCCCATGAGATTGTCGAGCTGCAACCCGGGTGCCGCGGCGATCGCCTGTTCGAGGAGGTAGGTGCCGAGACCGCGTCGCCGGCAGGACTCATCGACGTACACGCTCAACTCCGCCGTGCGCCGGTAGCCGCAGCGCTTGTGCCAGGCCGAAAAGCTGAGCCACGCCGCCACGCGACCGTCCTGTTCCACCACCCAGAGCGGCCAGCTCTTCGGGGAATGTTCCTCGAACCACGGCACGCGGCTCTCCACCGATACCGGCTCGAGGTCCGCGGTCACCATGCGCAACGGCACGGTCGAGTTGTAGATCGCGACGATCCCCGGCAGGTCGTCGCGCTTCGCGTTTCGATGTGAAGGCATGCGCCTGGAGGACCGCCATCGTCGGCGGCCTTGTCCTACCCTGTTTCCATCGGCAAGGACGGATCGGCCGACCATTCTGCCATCGCGCCGTCGTACACGGCGACGTTCTTGACGCCGAGCAACGTCAGCGCGAGCGCATCCGCGCTCGCGGCAATCCCTGCGCCGCAATAAGTGATGGTCCGATCGGCCTGCAGGGCGCCCGTCGTTTCGAACCGCTTGCGCAGTTCCTCAACCGGCAGGAAAGCCTGTGTCTTCGGATCGATCAACGTCTGGCAGAACACGTTCCGGCTGCCGGGGATGCGGCCCCGGCGCGGAAAACGGCCGGCCTCGCCGCGGAATTCCTGCGGCGTCAGCGCATTGATGAGCGTCACACCCTGCCTGCCGAGCGAATCCAGCACCTGCTCCTTGCTCACTATGAGTTCCGGCTGTGGGCGTGGCGTGAACTCGCTCTGCGGATACGTGCCGGGTTCGGTGGACACCGGCCGTTTCTCCGCCAGCCACTTCTGCCAGCCGCCATTCAGGACCGCCGCGTCGTCGAAACCCGCGGCGCGCAGCATCCACCACACGCGCGCCGCCCAGGCATGGTTGCCGCGATCGTAGAGTACGACCTGCGCGCCCTTGCCCACGCCGTACTTCGCCATCGTCGCTGCGAATTCCGCGACCGGCGGCATCATCATCGGCAGCGTCGATCGCTTGTCAGCCAGATCGCCCAGCACATCGACGAATGCCGCGCCGGGGATGTGCCCGGCGTCGTACTCCTCGCGCCCCGGCCGGAACGTGTAGCCGCCGTCCGGTGTCGGCACCATCACCACCGTGCAGTCAAAAATCCGAACACGGCTATTGCCGGAGTTTTCCGCGAGCCAGTCTGTTTCGCAGATCACTGCGTTCCTGCCTGTCGTCACGCGCTTACTTCCTTGGTATGTAAAGATCGGTCACGGTCCCCTCGTACACCTCCGCCGCGAAGGCGATGGTCTCGGAGAGGGTCGGATGCGGGTGCACGGTCAGGCCAATGTCGCCGGCCTCACAGTCCATCTCGATGGCGAGGGCGACTTCGGCGATAAGATCGCCGGCATTCGGGCCGACAATGCCGGCGCCCAGCACGCGGTGCGTGGTCTCGTCGAAGATCAGTTTGGTCATGCCTTCGCTGCGGCCGAGACTGAGCGACCGGCCGCTGGCGGCCCACGGGAACACGCCCTTCCCGACCTTGAGTCCCTGCTTCTTCGCCTCGGTCTCGGTCACGCCCACCCAGGCAACTTCGGGATCCGTGTAGGCGACCGACGGGATCACGCGCGCATCAAAGTGCGTCTTCATGCCGGCCGCGACCTCGGCCGCGACCTTGCCCTCGTGCGAGGCCTTGTGCGCCAGCATCGGCTGGCCGGCGATATCGCCGATGGCAAAAATGTGCGGGACGTTCGTACGCTGCTGCGGGTCCACGGCGATGAAGCCGCGGGCATCGACATTGATGCCGGCCTTGTCGGCGCCGATGTTCCTGCCGTTCGGCGTGCGACCGACGGCGACCAGGATGCGATCGAAGGTATCCGTCTTCGGCGCTTTGCCGCCCTCGAAACTCACCTCCAGCCCGGCCTTGCCGGCCTTGACCGCCGTCACCTTCGTGCCGAGAAAAATATTCTCGTACTGCTTCTCGATGCGGCGCTGGAGCGGCCGCACCACGTCCGGATCGGCCCCGGCCATGAGCGAATCCAGCACTTCGACCACCGTCACCTTGGCGCCGAGTTCGTGGTACACGGTGGCCATCTCGAGGCCGATGATGCCGCCGCCGATGACCAGCAGCCGTGTCGGGAAATTTTCGAGTTCCAGCGCGCCGGTGGAATCGATGATGCGCGGATCCTCCGGCAGGAACGGCAACCGCGCGGACTGCGAGCCGGCGGCGATGATGCAGTGCCTGAAGGCGATGGTTTCCCTGCCCTTCTCGCCTTCCACGACCAGTTCGTTCGGGCTGCTGAACTTTCCGGTGCCCTGAACGATGCGCACCTTGCGCTGCTTGGCCATGCCGGTCAGTCCGCCCGTGAGCTTGCCGACCACCTGCGCCTTCCACTTCGCGAGCTTGCCGTGGTCGATCGTCGGCGCACCGAACTCGATCCCGGCCTCTTTCATCTCGTGGGCTTCACTGATCACCTTTGCCGCATGCAGCAGCGCCTTGGACGGAATGCAGCCGACATTGAGGCAGACGCCGCCGATGACGGGATAGCGTTCGACCAGTACGGTGTTCAGCCCGAGGTCCGCCGCGCGGAACGCGGCGGTGTAACCGCCGGGCCCGGAACCCAGCACCACGACATCCACGGCGCCGGCGGGCGCGGTCGTTGGCCGGACCGGGACGGCCAACGTCGCCGGCACCGCCTTCGGGGCGGGCTTCGGCGCCGCGGCAGGCGCGTCCGCCGCTTCGAGCATGACGATGACATCGCCCTCGGAAACCTTGTCCTTCAGTTTCACGCGGATCGACGTCACCTTGCCGGCCGCGGGTGACGGAATGTCCATCGTCGCCTTGTCGGATTCCAGCGTGATGAGCGTGTCCTCGGGCGCGACCGTGTCGCCCGGCTTCACGCGCACCTCGACGACCTCCACGCCTTCGAAATCGCCGAGATTCGGAACCTTCACTTCGATTGGCATGCCGCCCCCGTTACCCATCCCGCGCCATATTAGCCTACCGATCGGGGCCCGCTTCCCGGATCAGCAGGTCCGCCACGACGTCCGGGTCGGTCACGATGCAATTGTGCCCGACCGGCAATTCCAGGTAGCGCCAGTCCTTGCGCGTCCTGGCGTACTCGCCGCCCGAGGCCACGGACGGATGGGGCGGGTTCGTACACTTGATATAGGTCACCCGCCGGCCGTTGCCGATCGGGTGGCTGAGTTTGAGCCCCGTGTTCTCGGCACCCAGCGGCTGGGGCGTCAGTCGTCCGCCCACCGACGCGGCCAGCACCGGATCCGTGATCCCGAAATACACGGGCGGCGGCGGCG
>Ga0315912_10001077_pt1 | contig 36659 bp, 30 predicted proteins | sample VfabasoilMG_FD_204469 | JGI IMG/M metagenome (GOLD analysis project Ga0315912, IMG submission 204469) | Garden soil microbial communities collected in Santa Monica, California, United States - V. faba soil | ecosystem: Environmental > Terrestrial > Soil > Garden | place: USA: California... | reverse complement strand
TATGAAAAAGATTTCTTCGATACGCTGCGTAGGTGGAATCTTCCGGTTTTACCCGCGGATTGTAATAGATGTCAGCCATGTAAAGACTTGCCCTGACTTCTTCATCGGTTCTTGAATTCTGAAGAGCCAGCAGGTAATTGATTTCAGCACGTGTTTGTTCAGAACTGTTGGCAGGAGCATCAGGAATTTTGAAATCATCGACCTTAATATTTTTCAAGTACACGGGCGTCAAACTCATTCTCCGTTCAATCGTTTCTTTGTCGGTTATGAATTTCAGCTTGTCAATTTCTTCATTTTTGGTTTTCGGCTTAGGGCTGAAAGTTGAAAGTTGTTTATAGTGTCCGCGTGCAGGTGTTAAGCTGCCTTGAGTTTTTTCGGTCTGACTATAAGCAGGGGTGAATAATGTCAATAGGATCAAGGTTTTCAATAATCTTTTCATGTCTTAAGCTTTTTTCAGATAAGACGGACCATTAGGCAAAAAGACGCAAGCATATTTTGCGTCCTTCAGGCGCCCTCTCCCGTCATAGTAAAGAGTGAAAGGTTCACTCATTATTATTAACTAAAACTTAAAAAATATGATACCTGAAAATGATCCGGGCTGTTGCGGTGGAATCTGCCCTCCCGGCTGTTGCTAAAAGAAAAGAGGGCAGGAGTTTTTCTGCCCTCTTAATTTATTTCTTAGGACAAGAGCATGGAATTATGTCGCTGCAAACAATCACATTGCCGTAAGCGTCAAACTTGATATGGTACGTTTCCATTTTTTCCTTGAGCATCTGTCTGCCGCGTTGCACCCTGGATTTGGCTCCGGAATAAGAAATTTTGAGTTCCCTGGCTAATTCGATTTGAGACAGATTTTTAAGTTCTGCCAGTTCCAGCGCGTATCGATACTTTTCCGGTAGTGTCGCCATTATGTCGTGCAGGCAATTGATAACACAATCATTCAAAGAATTAGTCTCTTCTTCGAAATCCATATCGTCTATTTCGATAGCCTTTTCTTTACTTCTGAAGTAGTCGGCTATGGTGTTACGGGTGATCTGAAAAATCCATCCCACCAACTTTTCTGGTTCCTTCAACTGATTGAGCCTGGAATGAACCTTTAGAAAAACATCTTGAACAATATCATCAGCTATAGATTTGTCTTTGGTATAGCGGAAAACAAATGATTTCAGTTTGTCCTGTGTTTGATTCCAGATTCTAATTTCAGAATTGTTCATGGGACTATGCATTAAGGTGTTCAGTAACAAAACGCTTACAGTACTCCTTTATCATGTTACGGGTTGATCGGAAAGCTTCAAGGATTTCTTCTTGACTTCCAACGACTTTAGCTGGATCAGGAAAATTGTGATGTATTTTAGTTGTCTTTCCGGGAAAGATTGGACAACGCTCATTCGCATGATCGCATACTGTAATCACAAAATCAAAGTTGACCGAAGCATATTCATCAACATGATTTGAGGTATGATTGGAAATATCAATGCCATCTTCTTTCATGATTGCAACCGCCTTAGGATTGACTCCATGTGTTTCTATTCCAGCGCTTTTGATCACAACATTGCCATTGGCAAAATGATGCAGATAACCTTCAGCCATTTGACTGCGGCAACTGTTCCCGGTGCATAAAACCAAAACCTTTTTCATGATGTTAAAACCGGTAAACCATACAAGCTGCTGAAACGGGACAAACAGATGAAAATTCGGATGAAGCCTTTACTTCAACCGGTACATGTTCTCTTGCCACATCGGTGAATCCTCTTTTCAGAAAGAAATCATGTGCCGTTTCGGTTAACAGGTATATCGCCTTAACAGATTTGTTCTTGGCCCGATCAACCAGGTCTTTAACAATTTCCTTTCCGAACGCCTTCCCACGCTGAGCTTCATCTACGGCCACCGAGCGAAGCAATGCATAAGAAGAATAGAATTCCAATCCTCCTGAACCAATAATTTTTCCGTTTTCATCGCTATAGCTGATGAATAGACTATTCGCAAGTTCTATATCCTGGTAAGGAAGCTTGCTGCTCTTAAGCAGTGATAATACTTCGTTCAATGATTGATTTTGGTCGACTATTCTTGCATCCATCTTTAACAGCAATTTTGCCCTTTATAACTTTCGAAAAGATCTCCAACCATCTTCTTTGCCCTTTCCCATGCCCGTTCATCAATACAATAGCACACGCTTGGGCCTTCAATGTCTCCTTTAATCAGGCCAGCCTTCTTGAGTTCACCCAGGTGCTGAGAAACAGTGGATTGCGATAGGGGCAACTCATCTACTATATCACCACAAACACAGGATTTGGTTTTGATCAGGAATTGAAGGATCGCGATCCTGGCAGGATGGCCTAATGCTTTTGTGATCGCTGCCAGGTCGTTCTGTGTTTTGGTGAATTCTTCTGTCTTGGTCAGTCCCATAATAGCTTTATCGTAAAATTACGATAAATGTTTCGTTCATTGCCTTTTTAGGATGATTAAATAGAAACTCTTGCAAAAACAGGTTTGTCAATACCTTTTCCTTGACCAAGGGACAGTACATAAAACCCACATGTAGCCGTTAAACAATCATTCTAAACAATTGTTTAATTCAGGTGGTTTACATAATTTAGTTCAACGAACCCCTGACTGTGTCCCCTAAACTTCTCGAAAGGTCAATTTCTTCAGAGATCAGAATAAAGGAAGCTGCCCACAAGATTTTTCTGATCAAGGGATTTGCTGCGTCTACGGTACGCGATGTGGCTAAAGAGGCGAGGACCAATGTTGCCATGGTGAACTACTATTTCCGCAGCAAAAAAAATCTTTTCAAGGTGGTGATGTTGGAGAAAGTACAATTACTGTTTGGCACCCTTGCCCCGATACTGAACGATGAGGCCTCCTCGCTGGATGAAAAAATTATTGGTATAGTAAATTCCTATATCGATTTCCTGACTAAGAATCCTGATTTGATCACGTTCATTATGAATGAAGCCAGAAAGCAGAAATTGGAATTTATTTCGAGTCGCGTGAGCGACATGGCGCATAAGTCGCACTTCATGAAACAAATGAAAGCCAGCAGTGGTAATCTTAATCCGGTTCATTTCTTCATGAGTCTTGTAGGCTTTATCGCTTTTCCCTTTGTGGCAAGGCCGATGTTGCTTCAAACCGGTATTGTCAATGAAAAGGAGTTTGGAAATATGATGGAGGAGAGGAAGCAGCTTATACCCGTCTGGATCAATATAATCATGGCTACACAAAAAACGGGTAATGCTTTCCTGCGCAACGAAAACAAGTTAAAGAAACTAAACATTGAAAAAATATGACTAAAGTAGGTGTAGCTTCTATTCTGTACTTACTAGCAATTGTTCCTGCACTTTCGCAGACACTCACCCTCGACAGTTGCTATTCAATGGCCAAGAGAAATTATCCGTTGATAAAGCAGTACGCGTTGATCGATAAAACGAGGGAGTACACATTGAGCAACGCCAGCAAGGCATATCTTCCGCAGGTGAGCATCACGGCTATTGAGGGTTACATCTTTGGTGGATTGCCATCTTTTGGTGCCGGTGGCGGAGAGAGTAGCAGCAATTTCAAATTCATCGGGATAGCCCAGGTAAATCAAACCATATGGGATGGCGGGGCCACCAAGACACAAAAGAAGATCATTGAAGCTTCATCGGAAACGGAAAAGGCCTCCATAGATGTTGCGCTTCACGAACTGAACGCCAGAATTAATCAACTCTATTTTGGCATTCTTCTCATGAATGAGCAGTTGGCCCAATTGGAAGGGCATAACACGATCCTCAATAATAATGTGAACCGGTTGAAACAATTGACCGAAAATGGGTTGGCCTATAAAACAGATTTGGATGAAATCCGGGTGGAGCAATTGAAATTGAATCAGAAGAGAACAGAGTTTAAGTATGTGCGAAGCGGTTATCAAACCATGCTTTCGCTTCTGATAGGCGCAAAGATTGATGACCAAACTTCAATGCAAAAGCCAACGATCAACAGCGAACTTTCTTCAGCGGAGATCGCGCGGCCCGAACTCTCTTTATATAAGAGTCAGCGCAACCTGGTGAATGCGCAGGCCGGGATGCAACGGGTGAGTCTGATGCCGAAAGTAGGTCTGCTGGGTGCAGGTGTTATGCTGGCTCCGGGTATCGGCAATAATAATAACACTTCCATTGGAGTTGCCGGTTTGAGTGCATCGTGGAGCATGCACGCCTTGTACAAGAATGGAAACGAAAAACAGTTAACACAGCAGTCGTTAAATAAGATTAACATTCAGGAGGAAACTTTCCGGTTCAACACGAATCTCCAGGTGACGCAGACTTCGGCTAATATTGAAAAGCAAAAAGCCATATTGGCGGAGGACGAAGGGATTGTGACGCTTCAAAAAAGTATTCGTGAAAGTTATCAACTGAAATACGATGCGGGGTCAGGATCGCTGATCGACCTGCTCAATGCCACTGAAAAGGAAAGCGAAGCACGCGTACAAAAGGCTTTGCATGAAATACAATTGCTGATGACCCTTGCTGACTACAATCAAACTACCGGTAACCAAAAATAACCAACGATGAAAAAGAATTTTCTCTTTATCCTGATTTTGATGGTAACGTCATGTGGTGACGAAACCAACTACGATGCCTCCGGTTCCTTTGAAGCCGTGGAGACCATGATATCCGCTGAGGCGAACGGACGAATTATACAGCTGAATATTGAGGAAGGCCAGCAATTGAGTGCCGGACAGGTTGTCGGCTATATCGATAGCGCTCAACTATACACGCGTAAGCTGCAGCTGCAGCAAAACAAGAGGGCCATTCTCAGCGGTAGGCCCCAGGCGAATGTGCAAACGGAAGCATTGAAAAAAGAACTTGCCAATGCGATAACCAATCGCGACAGAACGGAGAAGCTGGTGAAAGGTGGTGTGGCAACTCAAAAACAACTGGACGATGCGAATGCCGTTGTGACCACCCTTCAGGCAAAAATCAGTGCGCAGGAAAGTTCGCTGAGCATTACTACGTCATCTTTAAATGAACAGGCCGGTACGGTAGATGCCCAGTTGACAGAAATAAACGATCAGCTAAAGAAATGCACGATCGTGAACCGCGTGAAGGGAACGGTGCTAACCAAGTATGCGGAAGCGAACGAAATGGCTTCCGTGATGGGCAGGCCACTGTATAAAATTGCTGATCTGTCTACTATTATCCTCCGCGCCTACATCACGGGCGATCAGCTCACGCAGGCGAAGATCAACCAGAAAGTGAAAGTAATTACAGACGATGGAAAGGGAGGCTTTAAAGAGACTGAAGGTATCATCACGTGGATCAATGACAAATCCGAATTCACGCCAAAGACTATACAAACGAAAAACGAACGAGCCAATCTGGTTTATGCCATCAAAGTAAAAGTAATCAATGACGGTGCATACAAGATCGGAATGTATGGGGAAGTGAAGTTTTAGTTGATAATTGATAGTGGAAAGTGAAAAATGAAATCCAACTCACTATCAACTCTCAACTATACACTTTCAACTTTCAACTATGAATTATGAGTGACGTTGTTCTTCAAAATATTGTAAAGACCTACAACAACGGCCATGTGAAGGCGGTTAACGATGTTTCGTTTTCCGTGGAGCATGGCGAATTGTTTGGTTTGATTGGACCTGATGGTGCCGGCAAAACGAGCATTTTCCGAATGCTCACTACGTTGCTTCCGCCTGACAGCGGTGTGGCAAGTGTGATGGGTTTCGACATAACAAAAGATTATTGGGAGATTCGCCAGCGCGTTGGATACATGCCAGGCAAGTTTTCCCTGTACCAGGATTTAACAGTGGAAGAAAATCTCACCTTCTTCGCGACAGTATTCAAAACTACCATACAAGAAAACTATGATCTGATCAAAGATATCTATGAGCAGATCAAACCCTTCAGCAAGCGACCTGCAGGAAAGTTATCAGGAGGGATGAAACAAAAACTAGCGCTTTGTTGTGCGCTCATTCACAAACCCGAAGTGCTCTTTCTGGATGAACCGACCACGGGTGTGGATGTCGTTTCCCGCAAAGAGTTTTGGGAAATGCTGAAGCGTCTGAAAGCCCAGGGCATCACCATCCTCGTGTCGACACCGTATATGGACGAAGCTTCGATGTGCGACCGGATCGCACTCATTCAAAAAGGAAATATTATGTCGATTGATACGCCACAGAATATCATCGATAGTTTTCCTTTCCAACTCTATGCCACGAAAGCAAAAAATATTTACCGTTTGCTCACCGACTTTCGTTCCGACAACGCAGTCAATAGTTGTTACGCATTTGGTGAATTTCTGCATCTGACGCTTCATGACGAACAAAGAGGAGAATCTGTTATTCAAGAATTGGTCGCGAAGTACAAGCCGGAAGACTTCGAGATCAAACGAATCGCTCCCACGATTGAGGACAGCTTCATTCGCTTAATGAAAGAAAACGAAACCGTGGGAGAAGCACATGGATAATACATTCAAGGATAAGGCTATTGTTTGTAAAAGTCTTACCAAACAGTTTGGCGACTTCAAGGCGGTCGACCAGATTACGTTTGATGTGGAGCAGGGAGAAATTTTTGGCTTCCTTGGCGCTAACGGTGCGGGGAAAACCACGGCCATGCGAATTCTTTGCGGCCTGTCGCACCCAACGTCCGGTGAAGCTACCGTTGCGGGATACAATGTTTATAAGGAAGCCGAGAAAATAAAGGCGAACATTGGTTATATGAGTCAGAAGTTTTCGCTGTACGAAAACCTGACGGTTTATGAGAACATCGAATTTTATGGAGGCGTGTATGGTTTGTCGCGACCGGAGATAAAACAACGGAGTGAAGCTATGCTTAACCGATTGGGCTTGGCAGCTGAAGCAAAAAAAATGGTCGGGGAGTTACCGCTTGGTTGGAAGCAAAAGCTGGCCTTTTCGGTTGCCGTTCTTCATCGGCCAAAAATTGTTTTCCTGGATGAGCCAACGGGTGGCGTTGATCCGATCACAAGGCGTCAGTTCTGGGATCTTATTTATGAGGCTGCGGCAGATGGCATCACTGTATTTGTAACCACGCACTATATGGATGAGGCCGAGTATTGCAAACGGATTTCGGTTATGGTTGATGGACGCGTTGAAGCATTGGATTCCCCGGGCAATCTCAAAAAGCAATTCAATACGGATTCCATGGATGAGGTTTTTTTACAACTGGCCAGAAGGGCGAAAAGATCATGAAGCAACTGCTCGCATTTATCCGAAAGGAATTTTACCACGTCTTCCGTGACAAGCGAACGCTTTTGATCTTGTTCGGCTTACCGGTGGTCCAGATTCTATTGTTTGGATTTGCTTTGAGCAGTGAAGTAAAAAATATTGGGATAGCGGTGTTGGACAATTCGCATGATGTTACCTCCGAAGAAATTGTGAGAAGGATCAAAACCAGTTCTTACTTCCTGGTGAAGGATCCGGTATTAAACTACGCTGAAATAGAAAACAGATTCAAGACAGGCGAAATAAAATGCGCTTTACTATTTCCTTCCCATCTCGCGGAAGACCTGGGTCGTTCGGGCAAAGCACAAGTTCAGGTTATTACAGATGCATCCGACCCCAACAATGCTACCATCGCAGTTAGCTATATCACGGCCATTCTTGCCAACTATCAGCAACAATTAAATCACACGGCTTCAATACCCTACCAAATTATACCACAGGTCAGACAACTTTATAACGAAGAACAAAACGGCTCGCTCAATTTTATTCCTGGTGTTATCGCGCTGATCTTCATGATCGTCTGTACCGCGCTCACTTCAGTGTCAGTCGTAAGAGAAAAGGAACTTGGGACGATGGAAATACTGTTGGTGTCTCCGTTCAAACCACTTATGGTGCTCGTTGCCAAAGCCGTTCCCTATCTCGCGCTTTCCATTGTAAACTTCATCATCATTCTGGTGCTCTCGGTGTTTTTACTCAAAGTTGAAATTCGTGGAAGTCTTTTACTTCTTTTCGCAGAAAGCATTCTTTTCATCATCACGTGTCTATCGCTGGGCTTGGTAATATCAAACCAGACCAATTCACAAAAGACGGCCATGCTGATTTCGATGATGGGTATGATGCTGCCTACGATGCTACTCACCGGGTTCATGTTTCCCCTGGAGAACATGCCCTGGATATTCCAGGCACTGTCACACGTTATTCCTTCGCGATACTATTATATTATTATAAAGGCAGTGATGTTAAAAGGTCTTGGCTTTAGTTATGTATGGAAGGAGACGTTGATTCTGGCCGGCATGGCTGTTTTTCTTTTAATCGTATCACTCAAGCGATTTAAAGTAACACTGGCATGAAAGTACTACTCTTCATATTGCAGAAAGAGTTCCGGCAAATCTTCCGCGACAAAACCATTCTGGCGATGATGTTAGTAGCACCGAATATACAGCTGATCATATTGCCATTCGCAGCAAACTTTGAAGTAAAGAATATCAACGTTGCTTTTGTTGATCATGATCACAGCACATACTCCCAAAAACTGATCAACAAAATCGGATCTTCCGGTTATTTTCAAATTGTTGGTAATGCCTTCTCCTATCGGGAAGCGTTGAAAATGGTTGAAGATAGCGAGGCAGACTTGGTGTTGGAAATTCCGGCAGGATTTGAGCGTAACCTTGTGCGCGAAGGCAGCCAGCAAATTAATATCGCAGTCGATGCTATTAATGGAACTAAGTCTGCAATTGGTGGTGGATATCTGACAGCAGTCATTGCCGACTTTAACCGCTCGCTGGATATTAATACCAAAATACAAGGTAGCTCCAGTGCTATACCATCGGGCATGATCGAGGTAACGTATTCCGATTGGTTTAATCCCCGCAAGGAATACAAGTACTACATGGTTCCCGGTATTTTGGTTTTGCTGTTAACGTTGATCGGTGGATTTATTACCGCGTTGAACATTGTTACAGAAAAAGAAATCGGAACGATTGAACAGATAAACGTTACCCCGATGAAGAAGTGGCAGTTTATTCTGGGCAAGCTGATTCCGTTTTGGATTGTCGGGATGATTGTATTCACGATCGGGCTGATTGCCATGTATATTGTTTACGGAATTTTTCCCCAGGGAAGTCTTGCCGTCCTCTATTTGTTTGCGGCTGTTTATATGATCGCGCTGCTGGGACTTGGCCTGCTAATCTCCACATTCAGCGACAGCCAGCTCCAAGCGATGTTCGTAGCGTTTTTCTTCATGATGATCTTCATGCTCATGAGCGGATTTTTTACCAGCATTGACAGCATGCCCGATTGGGCTCGTCAAATGTCGAACCTGACACCTGTGACGCACTTTATTAAAGTGGTGAGATTAATTGTATTGAAGGGTAGTGAGTTGTCGCAGGTGAGAATGGAATTGTTTTACCTGGTCATTTTTGCGATCATACTGAATACAGCAGCGATTTGGAATTACCGGAAGACGAGTTGACCGGCACAACAACTTAATAACTACTTATTTATGGTAATGTCTCTCTTTCCAGTCCAGGTATTTTTTGCATTCTTGGTGATATCTACAATGCCAGTCACTCCGTATGATGTTTTATACTTCTTATTAACGAGGTTGTCGTCTTTGAAGACGAAGTCGTTAATCCACTGCATTTCTCCATTGTCTGTTTTAATGGCTGCGTGAATGTGAGCCGGGATAGAATTATCCGGATATCGGGCAGGCCTGATGGTATGAATTTCATAATGGCCATCCTGATCTGTTTTACACCAACCATGCAAGCGGCCGTGCCATTTTTGTGCGCCTGTTTCTCTTCCTTGTTTTAAGTAGTAGCCCTTGCTATCGGTATGATAGGCGTAAAGAATTGCATTCGGACAAGGTGTTTTACCATCTGCTTTAAAAATTGTCCCGGAGATAATAAGCTGCTCTCCGGGTTCTTGCTGGCTGGCAATAGTAAGGACATTCGTCAATGTTGCCGGTATATTAATAAAGCAACAGTCAACAGTAGCATCCGGACTATCGCAAGCATCAATCTGTGCCTGAGTAATTTTCTGATTGTTGTTTCTTTCTGAGTTCGATTGCCCGCATGAAATGGAAGTTAAAATGAGAAATCCGAAGGTTGATAAATGAATAGCAACCCGGGTGCTTCGTAGATATTTGCGATTGACAGGTATGTACATATGAATAATTTTATTAGCGTAACTTTTATTAATAGTATCCACTAAAAAATATTACCCATTCACTTTACCCTTCACACACCTAAATCCTGTATGACTCATGCCAGTATCATATGTAGAGCCTTGTCTTCCGCTCGGTTTGTAATTACTGCAATACATGGTGCTGCATAAAAAGGATCCGCCCTTCGAAACGTGTTTAACGGCTAGTGGATCATTAGGGTCGTGAGTTTCAGTTGGTCCTGCAGGATTCTTTAGCAAAGCGGGATAGCGTGCCACTTGAAAATCATCAGCAGCATAGTAGTCGGAGCACAATTCCCAAACATTGCCAATGAGGTCGTATAAACCGTAACGGTTCGGTGGAAATGATTTAACGGGTGAAGTTCCTTCAAACCCATCCTCGGCCGTATTTAGATTAGGGAAAGCCCCCTGAAAATAATTGGCCATAAATTTTCCTGCGGGATTCAACTCATCGCCCCATGCGAATTCCTTTTGGTTTAGTCCGTCACGCGCGGCAAATTCAAACTCAGCTTCCGTAGGCAATCTTTTTCCAGCCCATGTTGCGTATGCATTGGCATCTTCAAACGCAATATGAATCACGGGATGATTCCCTTTTCCTTCCAGGGTGCTGCCCGGCCCCATCGGATGTTTCCAACTGGCACCAGTTACCCAGGACCACCATTGAAAATAGTTGTTTAATAAAACCGGCTCGACAGGAGGGGTGAAGATCAGCGATCCTGGCTGAAGCAATTCATCGGCTGGCTTGGGTGTTCCCGGAGGTAACAGCTTTTTCAACTCCTCCCAGTTCACAGGTCGTTCAGCCACGGTAACATATCCGGTAGCTTGTACAAAGGCTGCAAATTGGTCGTTGGTCACTTCGGTTTCATCCATCCAGAACCCATTTACCGATACCTGGTGAAAAGGTTGAGCATCGTTCGTGTTGCATTGTTCTGCAGCGCCCATGGCAAACTCCCCTCCGGGGATCCACACCATGCCGCGTGGCTCGCTTGAAGCGTTTTCTCCTGTTTTCTTTTCTTGCTGGCAGGAACCCAGTAACCAAACAACAACTAAGAAGGGCCAATAGCGCATTTTGTTTTTAAGATAGATATTGAAAGATAGTACTTAGTTGGATTGAAAGAAACAAGTAAGACGGCAAACAACGGAGTACTAGTCGTTAAACGGGTAAACCTTTTTCCAATCTGATTTCATATCCACCAATTGCCAGTTATACTTTGCTGCGTCATCCAATCCTTTTTCCAATTTACCGATGTGAGACGCCCGGTCGTATGCCCACTCACGAACAGAATCCGTGTGATGAACAATCATTCCGAAGCGTGGATATCCGGTAGCGGTAGTTGTCCACTGGAGCATAGCATAGTCGCCATCGGAATTACCAGCCGCAAAAACGGGACGCTTACCAATGTATTGATGGATACCTACCGGCTTACCTTCTTTATCATCGATAAAGTTGAGCTCTGGAAGTTTAATAATCTGTGGAGTTCCGTCTTCCTTCACTTCGTATTTCACTTTTATGGAACTTCCTACAACCTGATCGCGTGGAATGCCATAGGCCTGTTCTACCCATGGGCGCATGAAGTCAACACCTCCGCCCGAAACAATAAATGTTTTGTAACCATTTGCACGCAGATAATTCAACAGTTCGATCATCGGCTGGAAAATCATTTCATTGTAATGTTTACCGGTTTTTGGATGCACTGCAGTTGCCACCCAATCGCTGACACTTTTTTCAAACGCTTCGGTGGTCATCCCTGAATGGGTAACCATAATAATTTCTACCAATGCTTTTTCTCCACCGGCCAACGCTGTTCTTAAATCTCCTTCCAGCAGGGCTTTGAAGGGTTGTTTATTTTTCCATTCCGGATGTTGTGGTGCCATTACTTTAACCTGATCAAGCGCGAAGGCCAATTGAAAGTACATGGGTTGTTCACTCCACAGTGTGCCGTCATTGTCAAAACAGGCAATACGATCTGTTACTGGAATAAAACCTGCGCTGCCCTCTGTTGTTGTTTTGGTAACAAAATCAACGATTGCTTTTTTCGATGCAACATCATTCCAGGAAGGAAGCGGATCTGTTTGAGCAACAGGTTCTGTTGCAACTTGATCTTGGTTTTCCTTTTGGCAGCCTGTCCAACACAACGATAGAAGGATGAATAAAAATAATTGAATTGTCTTCATGTCACTGATATATTTTGTTCACGTCACTCATTTAAGATCAACTGTAACCTGATTGATGGTTCCATTGAATCTGAACGGTGGCTTGTAGGCATGGGTAACAGGCTGACCACTGTCTTCACCGATTCCGAAAGTATCTACCCCAAACCGTCCGAATACTGTTGCCTTCATCGATCCATTAGCTACGGCACTGCCGTTTACTTTTAATACCAGGTCGGCTCCCTTGCCCAGTCCGCCTCCTTGATAGTTAAAGTCTAATTCGACTTTTGCATCTCCAGTAGCAACGGCACGAGGTGCTCTTACTACCGTGTGTGAACCAAAGTAATTGTAATCAAAAACCGGAACACCATCTTTCATGTATAAGCTGACACCGGAGGAAACGCCTCCACTTGCCAGTATGACGCCATTTGTTTTTGTGCCATTCGTTTTAATGTCAGCCGTGATTGTCCAGCTTCGGTTCTTGATGGTGGGTGATGCTGTTTCAGCAAGTCGTATGGCACCTGCATAATAAACAAAATGGGTTGTGGAAGGATCTGATCCGGGCGCGGGTGGCTTGGGCATCATCAAACGTCCTGACCCTCTGTCATCAAGCGGGTACACATGATATTTTTCCGCGGCAGCATCGAAACGTTTTTTCATCTCTTCAAGTTTGTCGGGCATCTGCGAAGCAAGATCGTTTGCTTCGGAAAAGTCTTCATTCAGATTATAGAGCTCCCATTTATCGTTATCCCAGTTGCCGGGTGCAAGATCCTGCCTCCACGGAAGCGTATGTTGTGCGTTGGCTTTCCAACCATCTGCGTACACAGACCGGTTGCTGAGGATTTCAAAGTACTGTTCCGTTCTGCCTGCGTAAGTAGGATCCGTGAAGCTGGCCAGGAATGATTTCCCCGCTAACGGCAATTGTTCAATACCGCTGACGTACTCAGGCATTATTACCTGTGCAGCTTCATACACGGTAGGCGCAACGTCAACAAGATGCAGGAATGCATCGCGACATTTTTCCTCGTGTTTGATTTTTGCAGGCCAACTTACTACCATCGGATTACGCGAACCACCCAAATGTGAAGCTACCTGTTTCACCCATTGGAAAGGTGTGTTACCAGCCCACGCCCAGCCTACGGGATAGTGCGGTTCGGTTTCAGGTCCTCCGAGCTTATCCATATCTTTTATCACTTCTTCAATACTCACCTTGACGCCCATGAGATTTTTGATTTCATCCAGCGTGCCATCAGGCCCACCTTCTGAGGAAGCGCCATTGTCGCCTACGATGTAGAAGATAAGCGTGTTATCAGCATCCGGAAGTTTCTTAACGGCATCGAGCAATCTACCCACTTCATGATCAGTGAAAGCAAAGTACCCTGCGTAGTTTTCAAATAGTGCTGTGTACACTTTCTTTTGTGAAGCACTGAGGCTGTTCCACTCCGGCACCCACTCAGGTCTGGATGTGAGCTTTGTGTCAGGAGGGATGATGCCCATTTTCTTCTGATTCTCAAAAACGATCTCACGGTATTTTTCCCAGCCCATATCAAATTTCCCCTTGAACTTGTCGCGCCATTCTTTGGTAACATGATGAGGTGCGTGCATTGCTCCAGGAGCAAAATACATGAAGAAGGGTTTGTCGGGTGCTACTGACTTTTGATAGGCCATGCGGGAGATCGCGCGGTCGGTCATATCGGTCACTAAATGATATCCCTGTTCAGGCGACTTATCCGGCTCAACGGGTGTGGTGTTTTCGAAAATAACCGGATAGTACTGGTGTGCCTCTCCGGCATTGAAGCCGTAGAAATAATCGAAGCCCATTCCTGTTGGCCACCGATCAAACGGACCGGCAACACTGGTTTCCCAGTCAGGCGTATTGTGATTTTTTCCAAACCACCAAGTCGTGTATCCATTGTCACGAAGCACTTCGGCCATGGTAGCTGTAGTTCGTGGAATCATCGTGGTGTAATTAGGAAATCCCGTAGCCCATTCCATCAGAAAACCATTGGCTGCATCGTGATGATTTCTGCCGGTGAGTAGCGCAGCACGCGAAGGACCACAGACAGCTGTTGTATGAAAACGATTATATCGTAACCCTTCAGATGCAAGCTTGTCAAGATTGGGTGTCGGGATCAAACCGCCAAACGTAGAGGTTTGACCAAAACCCACATCATCCAGCAGAATGATGATAACATTGGGCGCATCCTTAGCTGCTTTTGGAATTTCAGGCCACGCTGCTTCCGATTCCTTATATGTCTTTCCTATTTTTCCCTTGAATTCAGGAGTTGGATAGGGAATAGCATTTTTCTTTCCTTCAATTCCTGTTGCCTTGTCTACGTCTCGATTGCGATCGGGTTGCTGGCAGCAATATAACATGCTTATTGTAAGAAGCATTACTGCGATCTTTTTCATGGGAGCTGTTTTGTTTACCTGCTTATTTCAGGAGCCTTCAACCAAATTCATAAAACAATTGTAAAGCAAGAGACTTAATTATCTCTTGCTTTTATTTTCGACTGTCGTGTATTTTTATTTGCCGCCTACGTTCATCGAATCGATCCTCTTCTTTATCGCTTCGAGATTGAATGACCCCGGTGTCTGGCTCGGTGGATATTCCTTAAATGTCATAAAGAACTTTGCTGCAAATTGCTGCATGGGTACGATGACATAAGGTCGATCCAAAAACCAGGCATTGTAGCTGTTGGAATTGTGTTGTGACTTTTCAAAGGGATCTCTGCGAAGGTTAAATAGAAGCGGCACACGAAGATTTACAAATGGCTCCCGCCATACTTCGAATGCTTCGGCCCGATTTTCCTGAAACACGGCTTTCCAATCATCGTACCGGATGGCGACCACATCTCCATCATCGTTCACGTAAATAAATTCATGGCGTGGTGATACTTTTGTTTTACCGCTGAGGTAATCCAACTGGTTATATCCATCAATATAGTTTTTGTAAGTGCGGCCATTGACGGCATAACCTTTCTTAATTTTCTCGGAAATGTTTGGTTCGCCTGCTGCTGCTGCTAGGGTTGGCAGCCAGTCCTCGTGCGACACAATTCCGTTGAGTGTTATGCCTGCCGGGAAATGACCGGGCCACCGAACAAAAGCAGGAACTCTGTAAGCTCCTTCCCAATTGGAATTTTTCTCGCTCCGGAACGGAGTAGTACCAGCATCTGGCCATGCGTTGTAGTGCGGGCCGTTATCGGTTGAATAAAAAACGATTGTATTATTTGCAATACCTAAGTCGTCAAGCATTTTCAGAAGGTCAGCCACCATGCGGTCATGCTCAACCATTCCGTCATTATATTCATCCTGCCCGCTGATGCCACGGTTTTCTTGTTTCACATGTGTTTTAAAGTGCATGCGTGTTGCATTCCACCAGGTGAAGAATGGCTTCTTTGCATCAACCTGTCTTTTAATAAAGTCTTTCGTGGCAGTCAACGTTTCTTCATCAATGGTTTCCATTCTCTTCTTGGTCAACGGGCCGGTGTCTTCAATGGTCTGACCTCCCTTACCATCGGCCTTGCAGCGGAGCACACCGCGGGGTCCGTAATTCTGTAAAAATGTTTTACCATTAGCCATTACCATATCGCGTGGATAGTCTTCATTTTCTGGCTCTTCGGATGCATTCAGGTGATACAGACTTCCAAAATATTCGTCAAATCCATGCAACGTGGGAAGATGTTCATCCCGGTCACCCTGGTGATTCTTACCAAATTGACCTGTAGTATATCCCAAACTTTTCATCACGGTAGCCATGGTAATGTCTGTCTTCTGCCATCCTTCCGCTGCACCTGGCAAGCCAACTTTAGTCATGCCTGTGCGAACAGGAACATTCCCGGCAATGAATGCAGCCCGTCCGGCAGTGCAAGATTGTTGGCCATAATAGTCAGTAAAGGATACACCTTCTCTGGCAATGCGATCGATGCCAGGCGTCATGTAACCCATCATACCGCGGTTGTTGTGACTGATATTCCAGGTACCAATATCGTCACCCCAAATGATGAGGATGTTTGGTTTTTGTTGTTGAGCGAAACAGCAAAGCGACAAAAACAGAAATGCAGATAATGAAAATGTTTTCATTGGGGTTAATTGGGTTTGGTAGATGAGATTGTTTATAATAAAGAGAAAAACTAACCAGAGACAGAGTCAGGAATTAGACTGTCGATCACTCCTTCTGTCGAAAAGGCAACAGTATAAAAGGAACAGTAGCCAAAAAGAAAGAAGAGGAAACAGAAGTTAGTTTTTTCATAGTTCTAGTCAGCGACTTTTATCGAAAGGAAAGATAATGAAATAAACCAGTAAAATACGATTGAACTTACTTCTATGGTCTATTTTTAGTTTAACACGTTTGTTGTACCAGAAACTCTTTGAGTAGTTCTGGTTATCAAAAGATTAAATTGATATTACCTTTTGCGAAGTGTCCATATATTGCATAGGATATTTGCATGAGTCACAATTAACCTGATGCGAAGACATCATTGTATATTTCAAATGTAAGGTAGACATGAAAATTAACTTCCGATTATTTCTTAAGATAACTTTGGCGTTGATCATTGTTTATTTCTCATTTGTTCAATCAACATCAGCACAGGGAGGAGAACATACAGGTTTCTATCTTTCCATGGGGATTGGGCCAGAGTTTGGCAACATAAAGGGAAAGGATGATACGGGCACCTTTCTTGAGGTTCAAGGAACGGCTTACGCATTTGATATGCAGATTGGCGGAGCTATCCGTGAGAATGTCCTTTTGCATGGAACGGTGGGCGTAAAATCTATTTTTGGACCAACCATAAATGATGTTAAGCTTAGTGATGGCTATACAGTTGATGAATATTTTTTTGGTGCTGGAATGACCTGTTATTTAAGGCAAAATTATTTTGTGTCTGGAAATTTAGCCCTCGGGCAGTTTTCCCTTGTAGATGAATCAACCCAAATCGGTTACAATTCCGACAACGGTTTCTCATACCAGTTAAAAGCAGGTAAAGAGTGGTGGGTTTCACCCCGATGGGCCATAGGCTTTGCGCTCGAGTTAGGTGGAACTTTCGTGACCAACGAACTTACCAATGGGGCATCAGAAAAATATAAAGGCAACCGCTTTGGGCTTCGATTCAATGCCACCATGAATGGGAGGAAGTGACGGTGTTTTTGCCTGACTAAAATGCCTTTGTAGGTCAATATCAATCATGTCATAAAAATTCTATTGTCAGTATTACAATTTGATTTTCAGATATGTAGTTTGCATTATAATTATGTTTATTTGATTTTTTTTAAATAGAAGGATGAATAGTTTTAAGCTTATTAATTTGGCGAAGTCAAAAGTTGAAGCCTTTACGCTTTCAGAATTGCTAGTGGTTCTTGTAATAATAGGAATATTAGTCCTGTTAGCCTTACCTGTCTCATGCCACTCATTTTTAGAACGCGCAGCATTGAAGCAAAGCAGGAGTTAAAGCATATATACACACTTGAGCGAACTTATTTTTTTGAATTTTCAAAATATTCGAATGAATTGGAAAAAGATTGGTTTCGGAGCAGGAAAAATTGGTGCAGAATCGGAAGGTGGAAAGTAGTTTTTGTTGTAAACAATTTTGTTGTGGTTGATATATGAAATTAATGCTTTACATTTTTGTGATTGCATATAGTTTGTGTGCTGTTAGTTGTCAAAAATGTGAGTATCGCATTAATAATAATTATTTAGAAGGTAATTGTTCACTAGTTAACGGAGTAGGAATTACTAAGTTAAAGGACGTAGTAGTGAAGAATGAGGTGCCTGACGAATTTAATAAAGATGTTGATGCTCATTTTGGAGCATTTTCTGATAAGGAGTTTAGTTATTTCATAAAGAACCCATTTTATAAAATTCATTTTAATAAAAAACTAGCTGGGTATAGTTGGACATCTTTTTATAATGACGCTGTTTATGATACTCTACCCTTTTTATTTGAAAAAAACACGTGGTATTTGGTTGATAATTTATATGAGGGTGGGGTTCCAAGTGTTAGGCTATTCGTATACGTTAATAAAGATGGTTCCTTTATTACCTTAAGAGAAGATGCTAAGACCAATTTTTGATCCATAGCCCCCACGCTGACGCAACTATCTCGCTTGTGCCGTGAGTGAATTTTAAAAATGAAAATCAAATTGGTTTGTATGAACCAGCAAGTAGATGTGAATTGAAATGCATGAATAAGAACATTTTTTTTAACATAAGTGGAAGTCATAATTGGTTTCGTGAGGACACGAACCAAGGCAGCAGTCTGGGCGTAAATGAAATAGCCGATAAAAATACTGCAGATCAAGCAAAACCGAGTAAACAAAAAATAGACACGTCAAATGAATCAGAACTTAACTCTCTGGGTAGGTAGTGCTGTGTTTGCAATTGCTGGGTACTATATCACTAAGCATGCATTTAGGCCTAAATCTGATGACTACAGAGGTAAAATACTAGGGCCTAGCTTCATAGTTTTTGCTTTGGTTGCCCTTTACAAGGCATTAGAAGGATATTTTGGGTGGTAAACTCAGCAACTAAGCAAAGTTCTACACAGTAGAAGAAGCATAGAATATTGAATTTGTATTGTTAAAAAATAATAAACCCAACTCTGGCGCAAGCGTCTCGCTTGTGCCATGAGTGAAACGCATGAATAAGAACATTTTTGAAACACAAGTGGAAGTCATAATTGGTTTCGTGAGGACACGAACCAAGGCAGCAGCGATAAGCATTGGCTCTGAGGTTGCGGAAGAAACATTGGTAAAAAAGGGAAAAAATTAAGTTTCTATCCTGATGAAGTTTAATGTAGAAACATTAATTCTCTTTGGCACATTAGGGGTGCTGTATCTTCTTTTTTCTGTTTACCCCTTTCATAAGAAAAGATTGCGAGTAGCTACTGATGAAGGAGAAAGGAGAGACATTAAAACTAGAATTGGAGTTCTAATTATTGGAATTGCAGCTCTCATAACTGGTATCATTTTTTTTACATGGGTGTTATTCAATCGGGAATAAACAAAACTGCCTGTGCATGGACAAAGGAATAAATGTTGAGGAGCGAGCCATGAAGATGGAATGGTCGGTGCTCAATCAAGTGTAGATGCTATTTTTTTTGAAAACGAAACCCCTACCCATGGCGCAAACGTCTCGCTTGTGCCGTGAGTGGAATTTTAAAAATGAAAATCAAATTGGTTTGTATGTACGAACCAAGGTTTTAGGACACTTATCTCAAAATAGATTCAGGGCATTGGATCAGGATTACCTGAAAAACCCTCAATTCTTAAATTTGGCTAACTTTTTAGTCCCCCACAATTCATAAATCTTTATACCTTTACCGGCCAACATAACCACTATTTCCCGATGAAGTTCATTGTTAACTCCAACTATTTATTAAAGCAACTGTCGAATATTAACGGTGTCATTACCACCAACCCGGTTGTCCCCATCCTCGAAAATTTTCTTTTTGAAATTGATAAAAACAAACTTACTGTTACCGCTTCCGATTTGCAGACGTCCATGATTACCGAACTCACGGTGGAATCCAAAGAGCGCGGAAATATTGCGGTGCCTGCCAAAATTTTACTTGATACTTTGAAAAACCTGCCTGATCAACCGGTAACTTTTTCGGTTGATGAATCCACGTATTCAATTGAAATCAGTTCTGATAATGGTCGATATAAATTGGCGGGAGAAAATGCTACCGATTTTCCTAAAGTTCCGGCCGTGTCGCAAGATTTTTCAGCTGTGCTGTCGAGCGAGGTATTTGCCCGCGCTATCAACAACACCATTTTTGCTACGAGCAACGATGAGCTTCGCCCCGCAATGACGGGCGTTTATATTAACCTTGGCGAAAAGAACACCGCCTTTGTGGCCACCGATGGTCACCGACTGGTACGTTATCGGAGGGCTGATGTTAAGTCCGACAACGGCAATGCTATTATTATTCCACGCAAAGCCTTGAATTTATTGAAACTGACGTTACCAACTGAAAATACCGATGTGAGCATTGACTTTAACATGTCGAATGCTTTTTTCAAGTTTGCCAATATTCGAATGATTTGTCGGTTGATTGATGAACGCTTCCCCGATTATGAAAATGTGATACCCTCATCTAATCCAATTAAGATGACAATTAATCGTCAGGAGTTTTTAAGTTCGCTCAAGCGGATTTCCATTTACGCGAATAAAACAACACACCAGGTGAGGCTGAAAATTACAGGAAGCGAACTTCAGGTTTCGGCTGAGGATTTGGATTTTTCGAATGAGGCTAATGAGCGCCTCTCGTGTGAACATGAGGGAGAGGATATTGAAATTGGATTCAACGCCCGATTTTTGATGGAGATGCTCTCCAACCTGGACTCCGATCAAATAAAAATAAACATGTCGGCTGCGAACAAAGCAGGAGTTCTTCACCCGGTTGAGAAAGATAAGAATGAAGACATTCTTATGCTGGTCATGCCAGTGATGCTGAATCAGTATGTATAAAGGATAAGAAAATTCGTTGATCATCATTCGAATAATGATCAACGAATTAAAAATAATGGCAGTCCCTCACGGAATTACATTTTACGATAAACTGACTTACCTTAAATCGTAAATGCGCTTCTATCTCATAGCCGGAGAAAAATCGGGTGATCTGCACGGCAGCAATTTGATCAAGTCACTCATCAGGCTGGATTCCAGTTCAAAGTTTCGAGGTGTTGGTGGCGATGAAATGGCCAGTGCTGGTATGGATGTAAGAGTGCACTACCGGCAAATGGCTTTTATGGGCATAATTCAAGTGCTGCTCAATATCAGGAAAATTTCACAGTGGCTTGTTTTCTGCAAAACAGATATTGTGGCATTCAAACCAGATGTAATTATCCTGATCGACTATGGCGGTTTTAATATGCGGGTTGCCCGGTTCGCCAAAGAAAATGGTTTCAAGGTTTTTTATTACATCTCACCGAAAGTGTGGGCCTGGAATGTGAAGCGAGCGTGGAAGCTAAAAGCCACTGTCGACCGGATGTTTTGTATTCTGCCATTTGAAAAAAACTTTTTTAAGAAATTTGATTGGGAAGTTGATTATGTAGGTAATCCCGTGCTGGATGCAGTAAAAGCATTTAAACCTAATCCGGATTTTCTGCAGGCGAATAATTTTGGTGATAAAAAAAGATTAGTTGCGCTTTTGCCTGGCAGCCGCAAGATTGAGTTGAAAAGAATGGGGCCGTTGCTCGTTGAAGTAATTAAGAAGTTTCCGCAGTATCATTTTGTCATTGCCGCGATTAAGGAATTGGATGAGAATTTATACCGACCATTCCAATCATTTAACAATGTGTCATTCGTTTTCGATTCCACATACGATTTACTCTCGAATGCTCATGCCGCCATCGTCACCTCAGGCACAGCCACATTAGAAACCGGATTGTTTAAAGTGCCCCAAGTGGTGGTTTACAAAGCCACAGCCCTTGAGTATGCCATTGGAAGCAGATTGGTGAAAGTGGATTTTATTTCTTTGGTTAACCTGGTGGCAGGCAAATCTGTGTTGAAAGAATTAATTCAGCACGAAGCTAATGTGCAGAATTTGTCATCTGAATTGGTTAGGCTGATTGAGGATGAGATCTACAGGGCAGAGATGAAAACCAGATACGATGCAGTATATGCAAAGCTTGATTTAGGTTCTGCCTCTGATACGGCTGCCTCTAAAATGATTGGTTATTTGGCTTGAACTCGGGAAAAATATTCCAAAGCTTAAGCCACCTTCAATTTACTGTAATGTGATTTGCTGAATTTATCCTCCGCGTAAGCGCGGGTGATAGTGAGCTTGGGTGAACCTTTTTCTGAAGGTAGTTCGAACATGGCATCGTTGATGATGGCTTCGCAAATAGAACGAAGTCCGCGAGCGCCCAATTTAAAATCCATTGCCTTCTCCACAATAAACTCCAATGCACCATCTTTGAATTCCAATTCAATGCTTTCCATCTCGAAAAGCTTTTTGTATTGTTTTATCAATGCATTTTTAGGCTCTACTAAAATTTTTCTCAGGGCAGCCTTGTCCAGCGGATTTAGAAAAGACACAACCGGCAACCGGCCAATCAATTCTGGGATAAGACCAAAACTTTTTAAATCTTGTGCAGAAACAAACTGAAGCAAGTTCTCTTCCACATCAACGGGGTGAAGACCTTTGGAACCGACAAAGCCCAACGGCCGGGTGTTCAACCTTCTGGCTATAAACCGGGAGATACCCTCAAAAGCTCCACCGCAAATGAAGAGTATATTCTCTGTATTCACAGTTATCATCTTTTGATCAGGATGTTTGCGCCCACCTTGTGGTGGAACATTCACGGCCGTGCCTTCCAATAATTTTAGTAAAGCTTGTTGAACTCCTTCACCGCTCACATCGCGAGTGATGGAAGGATTGTCTGACTTACGTGCAATTTTATCAAGTTCATCAATATAAACGATCCCACGTTCTGCCGCTTCTGTATTATAATCAGCGGCTTGAAGCAGTCGCGTTAAAATACTTTCCACGTCTTCACCTACATAACCAGCCTCTGTAAGAACAGTTGCATCGGCAATACAAAACGGAACTTGAAGAATTTTTGCTAAAGTGCGTGCTAGATAGGTTTTGCCCGTTCCCGTTTCGCCCACCATAATAATATTCGACTTTTCAATCTGCACCTCGTTGGCATCGGTCTTACGCTGCATTAAGCGCTTGTAGTGATTGTAAACAGCAACCGACAAAACTTTCTTGGCTTGATCTTGTCCGATTACATATTCATCGAGAAATTTTTTGATTTCCTTCGGCTTAATGAGCTTAAAGTTAGGAAGGCTTCCAGCTTCGACTTTGTTCTTCTTTTCTTCCGAAAGTATTTGGTTGGCCTGGATAACGCACTTATCGCAAATATGGGCGTGAATACCCGAAATCATCAGGTCAACATCCTTTTTGTTCCTCCCGCAAAATGAACAGGTTACGTCAGCGGCCATTTCTTAAAATTATAAATTAGTCAATGTTCAATTCTCAACGGCAGATTAACAAAGGCTAATAATCCTCAAAAGTATTACTTAATCAGTCAATTGGCAATTGGTTGACAAAGCTCTGATTGACCTTCGAACATCAATAATTGACAATTAATTTGGCTTTCTATCCAGCACTTCATCAATCAGACCATATTCTTTGGCTTCAGCGGCTTTCATCCAATAATCGCGGTCTGAGTCTTTTTCTATTTTCTCGTAGGTTTTTCCGCTATGCTTGGCCAAAATGTTGTAAAGGTCTTTTTTTACCTCCAGTGTCTGTTTTAGTGAAATCTCCATATCCGAAGCCTGGCCTTGCATGCCACTCATGGGCTGGTGGATCATAATACGCGAATGTGGTAAACCGGAACGTTTTTTATCCGTTCCTGCTGCCAGCAACACGGCACTCATGGAGGCAGCCAGGCCTGTGCAAATGGTAACAATATCAGGATTAACATATTGCATAGTATCGTAAATGCCGAGGCCTGCATATACGGAGCCGCCCGGACTATTGATATACATAATTATGTCTTTTTTTGGATCGGAAGATTCAAGGAAAAGTAATTGAGCAGTGATTAAATTAGCCACTTGGTCATCTACACCCATACCGAGGAAAATAATACGATCAGAAATTAATCGTGTGAAAACATCAATGGCGCGAAAATTTCCAGGTCGTTCCTCAATTACGTATTGAGTCATGGCTTCAATTTTTTGAGCGTAGCTATCAACAGTGTTGCCGCTCATCCCCATGTGGTGCACAGCATATTTTCTAAAGTCGTTTGAATTGTTCATAAAGGAGTTTGTTTCAAGAGACGTAAACATAAAACAGATTATTGCAGTTCACCTGATAAAAGTGAATTTTTTTAAAACTAAGGGTGGAGAAGAAGATTTTACCTTTTCTTTTTCTTGTTCTTATTTTTTATGGTGCTCGTTCCCCGTTTCTTGTTTTCAATTTTAGTATCGAACAGGTAGCTCACGGAAAAGCGAAGGGAATGATATTTTGCTTTTAAAACATCCCGCTCAGAGTTGGCATCGCCTGGAAAATAACCTGGGAGGCCTTTGCTCATGAAAGTCTGGCCAATTTCTAAATGAGCAGCCACTACTATTTTTTGGAACCCAACGGGCTCAAGGGCAATTCCGCCTGTGAAATTGATAGCAAACTGAAACCGATTTGGCCCTGTTACATACTCTTTTGAGTTTTCACCCCCGGGTTGACTAAGTGAATCGGGGTTGAAAAGTATTTTATAGTTTAATGGTGCATTAATGAACTCCTTCGTAACAGTTGATTCTAACTTTCCTTTTCCCCCTAACCAATAGGAAATTGTAGGGCCGCCTCCAACAAACCATTTATAGGTTCTCTGTTGCCCTGCCAGGCCTGCAGCTTTGCCCCATGTATTTTTAAATTCAATCATATAATAGATTGGCAATTCAATAAAACTGTTTGTCTGCTGATTCCGATAAGTTGGGTCGGGTTTCAGCGAAGTTGTACTATACGCATCATTAGAAGTGCCTTTTACTAATTTGGATTTGTGACTATAAATCAACTCAGCATTCAGGCAATATCGATCCTTCATTTTTCGGGAAACCATGAATCCAAAATCATAACCAAAGACAGGCAATGATTTAAAATCGTTTTTATCCTGAGCCTCAAAAAAAGTGACTGTTGATAACCGTGTTCCAACTGTTGGACCAACATAAAGCTTTTGAGCAAATGCGAGTAGCGGCAACAAGACGAAGAGCAACAGAGGTATCCTTTTCATAAATCGAAATTCAAACAAAAAAGGGAATATGATTGATAAAAATCTTACTATAAAAGGCCTGAGTCATAATTTATCTATAATTAACTAATTCAATGAAATCACAATAAAATTATTGTCGGAATGTTTTATGAATAATCAATCAAAAATTCATCTGCATATTGAACAGATTAAACCCGCTTTCGGGTACCCTCAACGTTTCTAAACCTTCCGCCAACCCCAAAAATTGCCAAATTACCCCGAAATATATTACTTTAGCATTTAAACCCTTACTCAAAGTGATTAGGATATGCTTAATGTTGGTTAGTGTATTGGTGTTTGGGCCATTATTTAGCCAAAATTACCCCATCTATAGCAATTACATAACCAACCCTTATTTGGTTAACCCGGCCGAGGCTGCTTCACCTCAGTTGAATGTCTTTTCTAGTTATAGAACCCAATGGGGCGGTTTGGCAAAGATTGGCATGGTGGGGTTTCGAACACTTATTAATGACACCCGGGTAGGTATTGGGTTTAAGGCCAGCTCGTTCAAAAGGGGATTCCTAAATTCAAGTGATGCCAGTTTCACCTATGCTTACGGTGTACCTGTTGATAAATCGAACAAGGTTTATTTCGGGTTATCAGGAGGTATTTTATCCAATGCTGTGGATTGGAGCGTACTTAAACCCGATGATTTATCGGATGGCGCCTTGGGCACAATGAAGGGCGGAATAATGCCTTCTATGTCGTTTGGTGTTTTATATAGGAATAGCTCTGGCATAAATCTGGGGTTGGTGCTGCCTCAAATGTTTAGGGCAGAATCGTTAAGTAATAGTTTTGCCATGGCTCCACAGGATAATGTTGTTCTGATGGCCTACTACTCCAACTGGCACCCCCAGGTAAAAGTTAATAGTCATAACAAATCACGAAAATCAGTTAAAAAAGGTAAGAATAAGGGAAGTCCGCTGGAAGTCTTTTCAATGCTACGCTACTCAGATGTTGGTGTTCAGGTGGAAGGAACTGCTAAGTTTAATTTTCAGTCAAGTATGTGGCTGTCAGCCACATATAGGAAGTCTTCTGGTATTATCCCAGGCTTGGGTATTAACATGAATAATTTTTCCCTTGCTTACTATTATGAATCAGGGATAGCTGGCGATATTCCGCTGAAGACACATGAGGTTGCACTTAATTTGGTAATAGGTTCAGAGAAGAAATTTAGAGGCGAGAAGAAGAAGCCAGAGCCTAAGACACCTCCTGTTAACCCGAGGCCAAGATTTGGTGATCCTGATCCTACACAGCCTAATATTTCGGAGAACTCTCCGAAAAACAAGAACAACAAAAACAAAAATGTTGTAGTGGCAACTACGGTGCCGGATACCAAAAAAGATCCTGTTGTAACAACTACAGAAGAAAAGAAAGACCCGGTAGTGACCGATCCACACCCTCGGTTAAATACGGATAATGACCCATTGGCAACAACTACGGAGGAGAAGAAAGATCCGATCGTAACTACTACAGAAGAGAAAAAAGACCCGATCGTAACGACCACAGAAGAGAAGAAAGACCCTGTGGTAACTACTACAGAGGTTAAGAAAGATCCGGTTGTGACCACCACGGAAGAGAAGAAAGACCCTGTGGTAACTACTACGGAGGTTAAGAAAGATCCAGTTGTAACTACTACAGAAGAGAAGAAAGACCCTGTTGTAACCACCACAGAAGAGAAGAAAGACCCTGTTGTAACCACTACAGAAGAAAAGAAAGACCCTGTTGCAACTACAACTGAAGAGGAGGAAAAGCTTCAGCATCAAGAAGAAGAGGAAAAAATTGCCCGGTTAACCGAACATAAGGATAACCCAACGGAGGAACATAACGAGGAGGGACATCCACACGCTGAACGACATGAATTTGTAAAAAGAGGCTCCCATGTTTCCGAGATGGACCTGGGTGATTATGTTATTGTTGGGGTTTTTAAAGGCGAGGCAAATGCCAAGCACATGTCTGATGAGCTCAAAAAGTTGGGCTTTTCGGAGGTGGATTATGGCTACTTGTCGGAAAAAGCAGTGTGGTATGTTCACATTGCCGGGTCCAATGATATTGAAGAAGCAAGAACCAGGCGCAATAAATACAGAAAAATGAGGATGTTTAAAGATGCGTGGCTCTTAACGGTTCATCAGTAGGCAAAGCCTGGTAGGATTTATTATTGAGTTAAAATATGCTATCCAAAATGAGGTTCACATCAAGGCTAAAACATCGGGTTTCTGTTGAGTTTATGGCTTTCATAATCCTTTTGCCACTAATGGCGAAAGCCCAGGTTCCTTTCGTTTCCACATCCAGTAAAATGGTTGGAAAAGCGCAGGAAAGTATAGCTCTTACCGGAATAAATTTTGGGATCTCACTTGGTGACATTAGAGTTTCTTTTGGTGGTGTCTTAGCCGCGCCCACTGCTATCTCCGATCAGTATATGGAAGTGAAAGTTCCTATCGGGGCTTCATATGATTTTATTAAAGTCATAAATACTAATACTGGTTTATCCGGGGCTACAAGACAATCTTTCTTACCCAGTTTCGGTGGCCAAAACCCTTTCGATGAAACACGCATGACAGGGCACACCGATTTTCAGTCCGAAAGCGGCTTGTATGAAATAGCTGTAGCCGATTTTGACGGGGATGGAAATCAGGATATTGCTACAGCAAATAACAACTCTAACCTGATGTCTGTATTTCGAAATACCAGCACAGTGGGAACATTTGATTTTGTAAAAACTACCCTTAACGTTAGCCCAGGAGCAAAATCCATTCACGTGGCGGCAGGAGATTTGAATGGTGATAGTAAGCCCGATTTAATTGCAGCTGAATCAAACGGTGCCAGGCTTTTTATCTTTAAAAATACAAGCTCAATTGGCAGTATTTCATTCGTAATGCAAACTTTAACGCTAACAGGAAGCTTTGCAAATCAAATCAAGATTGCCGATTTAGATTTAGATGGCAAACCGGATTTGATTGTTACCGATCAGCAGTCAGTGAGTCGGTTGTTTATTGTTAAAAATCAGAGTACAGTTGCCAATATTACTTTTGCAACCCCCCAGTCATTAACTCTTTCCACTAAACTTGCCGGAACAGATGGCATAGGCATAGGTGATTTAAATGGTGATAATTACCCCGATATCATTGTGGGTGAGTTTCTTACAGCTACCACAAATATTTTTGTAATTAGAAATGCGAGTTCCCCAGGTACTATCAATGTGATTCAACAGGATCCTATCGTTCTATCTACCACAGTTTCAAGTTTTGGTATTGGCGATTTAGACAATGATGGTAAAGATGAGGTAGTGGTGACTTTGGTTTTATCATCAAGCATAATGGTATTTAAAAATAATACCACCGGTAATGACATTGTGTTGGCCAATGGAGTTCCATTCGAGGCAGGCTTAAAACCCTGGGGTGTTGATTTAGGTGATATGGATGGAGATGGTAAAATTGATATTGTTGTTGCGAATCTTTCGACTTATCCTGCCACGTCCGCTCAAAAAACAATAACGATTCTAAACAACCAAAGTACTGGAACGACTTTCTCTTTTGCTAAAAAACAATTGGCCACGAACTCTGTCAACCGGATGGTAAAACTTAGCGATTTGGATGCCGATGGCCGACCTGATATTGCTTTTGCGAGTGTGGATGACAACAGTTGCCCTTCAGGTTGTCCTGCCTCCAAGGTTCTTATATATCGAAACGTTAATTGTGTGGTGCCTGTAGTAACACCATCTGGCCCTCTCACTATTTGTTCGGGGTATAATCAATTACTTGAGTCTTCCATTAATGCCGGGGCAACGTATGAATGGTTTAAAGGCGGGATTTCTCAAGGGCCCCCAAGTGCAGCATCCACATTTAATGTTACTCTCACTGGCTTTTATACCGTGCAAATGGTGGAAGGAACCTGTTCCAAAACATCCAATGCTGTACAAATTAATGTGGTTGCTCAGGCTCCGTTAGGGCCAGCCAGCATTACACCCGTCTCCCCGGTTTGTTTAAATGGAACATTAAATCTTTCGGTGAGCAATGTTGGCGCAACTTCCTATGAATGGACCGGCCCAGGAGGGTATACTGCCAGCGGTTTAAATGTTTCGCGCCCAAGTTTTCAGGCGTCCATGGCTGGTGAATATAATTTAAATGTGATTACCGGTACTTGCATTACGCAATCACTATCCGTTATTGTGGACGCGGTGAGTATACCTAATATTTCAGTTCAGTTTTCAGGTTCCGATATTATTTGCACAGGCGATTCCAAAGTGCTCTCGATATTTCCCACTGTTACAGGGTATACTTATCAATGGGCTGAACAAACCGCTGGGAATATTAGCGGGGAGACAAACGCAACTCTGTTAGTTAACTCTACCGGTAAATATTTAGCCAAACTTACCTCTGTTGCGAGCCCGTCATGTGCCGCTATTCAAACTCCGGTCCAGAAAATTAGATTGGTCAGTTTGCCTATCGTTGCCTTTACAAACCCGGCCCAAATTTGTACAGGCCAGGAAGTTCCGTTTGAGGATCAGTCTACATTGGACATTGACGCAGAAGACCCGGAGGTAAATTACTTATGGAATTTTGATGACGGAGTAACAGAAACACAACCACAAACAACCCACATTTTTGATGCGGGTAATACTTATGATGTTTCCTTAACAGTTAGTTACAGAGACAATAGCTGTCCTGCTGTTCTTCAAAAGTCCATTCCTGTTTCACAAGCTCCGCTTGTTCAAATAACGACACCGAGCGGGCTATACAGCATATGTTCTGGTGAAAGCATTAAATTGCAAGTGCCTGGTTCATTTACTTCGTACTTGTGGAGTACTGGGGAAACCACACCATTTATTTATGTTGACCAATCTGGTAACTATACAGTTGATGTAACTGCGGGTTGTACTGTAACTGCTGCAAGGACTATCACCTCTTCAATCAGCCCGAATGTAACAGTAAGTGCTTCACCGGAGACAGTTAACTTAGGCGATCCCACAGTTCTTTCGGCCTCTGGCCTTGTAGAGTACCATTGGAAGCCTAATTCTACCGTGGAAGATTCTTTGTCGGCTATAACGAATGCCACCCCCGTAACTATTACAACTTATACCGTCTACGGTAAAGGGTCCAATGGATGCTATGGTGAAGCATCAATAATGGTTAATGTTGTTGGAGCAAGTATAATCTCAACACTAGCCCCGCCAAATTTCTTTTCACCAAACGGGGATAATGACCCACCGGAAAACGAAGTTTGGAATGTTCCAGGGATGGATCTTTTTGCTCAATGCGGTGTCACAATCTTCGATGAACGTGGATTTAAAGTTTATGAGGCAAAACCTTATTTAAATGATTGGGACGGATATTCCCAAAAAGGGCAAAAACTGCCAGGCGGTGTTTATTTTTATATTATCCGATGTGATGATTCCAGCGAGATTTTAACTGGAAGTATTAATTTGATAAGGTAGGCTTATAAATTGAAGGAGTTAGCACTATGAAAAAATTGTTCAGGATGGCAGTATTGGCTGTTTTCAAGGGAAAGAATTTGCTTGCAGTAGCGTTTTTGTCCCTGGCTTTTATCAATGTATTTTCTCAAACAACTATAAGTTTTAATAACCCGGCCCAAAATGGTGGCACAAACTCTTACACCGTACCAGCCGGGGTTACTTCCATAACGGTAGAGTGCTGGGGCGGTGGTGGTGCTGGTGGTGGAAATACATCCACTTCAGATGGTGGTGGTGGTGGTGGTGGCGGTGGTTATAGTAAATCGGTGATTACGGTAGTGCCAGGGGCCGTTCACGCTATTATTGTGGGTGCAGGCGGAACTGGCAGTACTGGAGTTGGGACTAATGGTGCCGCTTCCACATTTGGTGGTGCAACAGTGGTTGCTAATGGCGGAACTGGAGGAAATATAACTGCCAACAATGGCAATAATGGAGGGTTAGGAGGGGCAGGTGCGGTAGCTGGCACGGGCAACGTGGTAGCATTTACAGGTGGAAAGGGGGGAGATGGACGGGACAATAATAATGGAGCGGGTGGCGGAGGTGGTTCATCAGGTGGCACGGCAGCTAATGGTTCTAATGGTAGCAATGGAGGCGGAGGCGGAGGCGGCAATGGGGGAACTCAAGCCGGTGGTGGTGATGGTGGTAAAGGTGGTGATGGTGGTCAAAATGGAAATTCAGGCGTTGCCCCTGGCGGTGGAGGTGGTGGGTCAGGCGATAATACCGGAACCAATCGCACCGGAGGCGGAGGTGCCAATGGACTTGTCACAGTTACGCCCAATAATCCAGATGTTAGCAATTTCAGTTCTTCAGCTGGCACAACAAATGTGGGCAATGGTGCTGTTGTAACTGTTACCTCTACTTCATTATCGAGTAGAACTTATACAGTTACTTACTCAGTAAGTGGAACTAATACAGTGGCGAGTACAACAGCCACTATGGTTTTTAGTGGTGGAACGGGCACGTTTACAACATCAGCCCTGTCAGTAGCAGGGGCAGCCAACGTAGTTAATATTACCAATATAGCAGTAGGTGCTGTTTCTACTAATTTAACCAATTCAACACCAGCATTTAATACAACATCAAACTCAATATTAACAACCTATACTGTTCCGGCAGGCGTTACGGCTATTACTGTGGAATGCTGGGGTGGTGGTGGTGAGGGAGGAGATAATTCAACTGATAAGGATGGGGCTGGTGGTGGCGGTGGCGGTGCCTATAGCAAGATAACGTTGACTGTCGTAGCGGGGACCGTTTATAATGTTAATACAGGTTTAGGAGGTTCAGGTGGAACCGGAAACGGTAATTCCGGAGCGGATTCATGGTTTAGTGCTGGAGGTGTTGGCACTGCTGCTGTACTTGCTAAAGGAGGACAAGGTGGGTTCCCACCTATTTCTGGAGCTGCCGGTGTAGCTGGGACAGGCGGTGGGTCAGCTTCTGGAATCGGGACCACAAAATTTTCAGGAGGAAATGGAGGATTGGGTAGGGATAACGACAATGGTAGGGGAGGTGGAGGAGGATCATCAGGCGGCACAGCCTCAAATGGTAATGATGGTGGCGCTGGAGGCGGCTCACCAGGCACCGGTGGTCTTGCGGTAACCGGTGGGGGTGCAGGTGGCGTAGGAGGTGACCCAGGGGGTTCTGGAGCTGGTGGTGGTGCTCCAGGTGGCGGTGGTGGTGGTGCAGGTGAAAGTGCTTCTGGTGGATCAGGTGTTAATGGTTTGGTTAAAATTACTCCTCTGAATCCACTCGTTTCTAATTTTAGCGCTGTGGGCTCAACTACTGCTATTAGTAGCCCAGGGGCTGTTATAACCGTGTTCTCATCTACCTTACTCAATGGAATTTACACAGTTACTTATTCCGTTAGTGGAACGAATACGGTGGCAACTACAACCTCTACCCTGACTTTTGGTAATGGAACAGGAACCTTTCAAACATCTAACCTTCCAGTGGCAGGGGCTGCCAATGTGGTTCATATCACTCTCGTAAGCGCTAATGGATTTTCTTCGTCCGTGAACTGTTTTACTGGAACATTTAGTACAACTGTTGCCCTGCCGGAAGTTTGTAACAATGGCACTGATGATGATGGTGATGGGTTTATAGATTGTTTTGACAGCGGGTGTGCTAATGATGCGGCTTGCGCAGGTTTTTTCATTGGTAAAGTTGCAAATTGTTTTAACCCATTACCGCCACCTTCTGTATTCACGATGTCTCAAAAATGGGGCTCCCCCAATAGAACTGCCAACCACCTTAATCGCATTTCTGTAGGAGACCTTGATTTGGATGGCGTACCAGAAGTAGTAACAACAGAGATTGTTAACAGTGCCAACGGTTATTATATATATATATTGGATGGTGCCACTGGGGCTGTGGAGAAGTCCCTAAATGTAAGTTATACCATTGACCGCGATGTACTGATAGGCAAAGTTGATCCAACCGCTGCATGTGCATGGATATTTACTTTTGGAGGCGGTAGAGTATATGCTTACGACTGCAACCTGGTTCAGCAATGGAGCAATACGTATACAAGCGCTAGCAGTCCCGTCACCTTATCACTGGCCGATTTTGACAATGACGGATTAGTTGAACTCTATTATCAGGATGAGGTGATGGATGCTAAAACGGGTGTTAGAATAATTAACGCTAACGCTTCCAATCTCGCTTTAAGTATGCCTGTGGCAGCCGATGTTATGGGCGACCAAAAGCTCGAGTTAATTTCAGGGTTACGCATATACCAGGTAAACTTGGGAGCAAGGACGGCCGGGTCGGGCAGTTTAACTGAATTAAATAAGGTATCTACATTTTACGAAAGAACCCCCAACAGTTCTACCAGTGTAGCCGATTATAACCTGGATGGTTTTTTGGACATAATCGCCTCTGGGTCTAATGGTTCTTATGATGCCAACACCACCTTATTTTTCTGGGATCTTCAAAAGCCAATAAGTGCCACAAATCCAAAAACTTATATTGATGCTTCTAGTGCTGATTTTGTACTTGGAGGATGTTCGGGTTCTACACCAGGCAAGTATTATCAAAATGGATGGCAAAGTGGGACGGGAAGAGTGAACATTGCTGATATTGATGGTGATGGACAATTAAACGCTACCTATGTTTCAGGAAAATATTTATATGCATTGAAGGAAGACTGGACTCTCAAGTGGAGGGTTGTTGTAAATGAAGAAACCTCGGGTTATACCGGGTGTACTGTATATGATTTTAATGGTGATGGCGCGGCAGAGATTGTATATCGCGATGAACAATATCTATACATTATCAATGGTAACAACGGTTCAATCAACACACAAAACCAGTGTATTGCCCGGACACAAATAGAATATCCTATTGTAGCCGATGTGGATGGTGATGGAGCAACGGATTTATGTGTTACCTGTGGATTTGATGACGCCCTCGCCTGGACTAATTTCTGTAATCTCAATTATTCTGAAAATGCGCATGTGCGAGTTTTTAAATCGGCCTCCCTTCCATGGGTGCCAGCCAGGAGATTGTGGAATCAACATGCTTACTTCAACGTAAATGTGAATGATGATCTTACTATTCCCAGGGTGCAACAGAAACACCAGCTTCCGTTCTCACCCGCAAGTTGCCCCAGTTCCAGCATACCAGGTCCTGTCCGACCTTTGAATGCATTCCTCAATCAATCACCCTATCTCAATTCGGATGGTTGTCGGCAATTTGTTACGCCTGATGTTACCCACGTGGCATCAAGCATTGTTATTACTCCACCTACTTGCCCCGATCTGGACTATAAAATAACACTGGGCATGGCAAACAACGGAGACACGGACCTTAGCGGGGATTTACCTGTTTCTTTTTATAAAGGCGACCCATTTCAGGCCGGGGCAATTAAGCTGAGTACGGTATTGGTTCCGGTTAATATCCCTAAAGGACAGACAGCCACATATCCAAATATTACTGTAACAGGTGCACCGGGGCAGTTTACTTTATTCATTGTGCTTAACGATGCTGGTACCACTTTGCCTACACCCATTTCATTGCCTAATAGTAACTTTTTAGAGTGCGACTATGATAACGCTATCAGCTTTTCTGTGCGGCCAAATGGTCCACCAGTAAATGCAGTTTTAGTAAATGATAACCTGAAATGTTTGGGTTCTACCGCTCCCGATAACGGAGCAGTACGTGCTTTTGTGATGGTGAATGGGGTTGAAAATACTGCGGATTACAATTTCTCTTGGTTTAATACTCCTCCTGTTGACCCTACACCGGATTTTACTGGACCAATTTATTCCGGGCTGGCAGCAAGCACCTATACCGTTTTTGGAATTCATAAAACATCTGCTTGCAGTTCGGACACTGCAACCGTGGTAGTCAACCGCGTGGATTATAATTATACAGTTAACATCAAACAGAATCAACCAAACTCCAGTTGTTTAAGCCCAACAGGTGAGTTAGAAGCTGAAGTACTGATTGGCGGTGTTGTTCAACCCATTGCCGATTTCACGTTCACCTGGTATGAAGGCATAAATATTTTTGCCGATCCTCAGGTGGCTGTTGGTCATATTGCTTCTAATCTTAAAGGAAATGTTACATACACGGTTTTAGTTACTCACGTTGCATCAGGCTGCCAGGCTGTAACCTCAAAATCGGTTACTGATAATACCGTTTCACCAGTTGTGTCAGCAAGTGCTGTGGATGCCATCTGCGTCCCGGCAGCTTCGGGTAGTGCTTCTGCCAATGTGGGTGGATCTATTATTGGCCATACTTTTAATTGGTACAATGGCTCTCTTACCAAGCCGGCTCCTGATTTTGTTGGTGCTAATTATTCCGGACTTGTAGCCGGAACGTATACGGTTACGGCTACTAAAACTTCTACGGGTTGCGTTTCACCACCCACTACTGTAACGGTCGGAATCCCTCCGCCATTTACAGTGGTACCAAGTTTAGTCACTCAGCAAACCAAATGTACGGGTACCCCTAATGGTTCAGTCACTGCAAATGTTGCCTCGGCTGGCACTTATACTTATGAATGGTTTTTAGGTCAAAATACTACACCTCCGTCAGTGGCTGCAACTGCTACCGCGAGTTCACTTGCGGCCGCGATATATACTGTTAAAGCAACTAACTCAGGTACGGGTTGTACCGATACAGATGAAATTACGATAACGCAGAATTTAGTTCTACCTACCATAACGGTGGGATCGTCTCCAAATGCGATTTGCACACCGGGCGGAGCTTTAGTATATACCGGGAGTGTTACTGTAACGGATGTGACCAACAAAGGGGCGAACCCATTTCCAGGTGCTTATAGTTTTACTTTTGGAGGTGGGATGAATGTGGGGGTTCAATTAGCATCACCAAATCATAATCAGTACACACAATTAAATGGTGGGGCTACTGCCTATACCGCACAGGCAACACTTATATCTACAGGCTGTACCTCAACAACATCCAGCATAGTGGTGAGTAATACAAGTGGTCCATTGACAGTAATTGGTAGCAGCACTGCGTCACATAACTGTATGCCGTCACCAGGCCTTGAGGATGGTATAGCCAGGATTGCCACCATAGATGGAGCTGCCATAAGCGGAGCGACTACCGGGTTTACCTACGCATGGACAGGCCCTGCAGCGTTTTCGGTGGCAAGCAATCCGACCAATGCTCAATTTGAATTAAAGAATGTACAGGGAGGGGCAAGCCCGACTTATGATTATACGGTTACTGTAACCAAACAGAGTAATGGATGTGTTGGGTCAGCAGTAGTGAATGTACCGTCAGCGCCAGTGACCCCGGTATTGAGTATAGCTACATTGAATAATGGGATATGTGATCCGACTAAAATAGTACCTCTTGGTCCGAGCTTCAGTGGAAGACTGACGGCCACCGTAACAGCAGCCACGGCAGGACTCAACGGTACGTTGGTGACCGATTACGCTTACACATTTGCAGGAGGCGGAGCCCAGACACCCGGAGGCGGATCACCAGGCACCCCTACGGTGAATGTATGGAGTGGATTGAACGGAGGGGCGACAGCCTATACGATAACAGCCAAGAGCAACCTGACGGGTTGCCAGTCGGTGGCCACACCGGCCATGGTGTCGAACGTACAGGACTTTCCGGATCTGACATTTAGCAGCACTGCATCAACAAACTGTACAGCGGCTCAGGTAGGAG